>ERZ838118.58-NODE-58-length-129555-cov-32.720332_pt1 | contig 129555 bp, 100 predicted proteins | sample MGYA00519863_ERZ838118 | MGnify/ENA primary metagenome ERZ838118 (study PRJEB31850, sample SAMEA3708827) | human gut metagenome | biome: human gut; feature: human-associated habitat; material: faeces | place: China | collected 2014 ...
ATCTTTGTGCAGCCTCCTTCTGCCTTGCCTGAGAAAAATTACTGATCCGCTTCATATACCCGATAACACGTGTCAGATAATCCACATTCCGACTATGACATTCGGGACATTCATGCAAGTATCTCTTATCAATATGCTTGCATTCATTGCAAATAGTATTCGGTATATTAAATGTAAAATAATTACAGCCTTCGGTAGCGGCAACTCTAAGTAACTGTCTGTATTGCTCTTTGCTAAGGTGTTCTTCCAGATTCATGTGCAAAGCCGAGCCTCCCGTTAAATGCTCTATATAGCGGCGTCCATGCAGACGGAATTTATCGACAATATTCAACGACTTGTCTTCTACAATATAGAAGTAACTGTTATAGCATTCGCGGAATGTCTGGAATCCCGCTTCTTTATCCCATTTGGCATGCTTCACTCCCACATTCTCAGCAGGAATCATTTCGCAATTGAACAAAACATCCTTTGTACGGTACTTATTATTATATCGTTCAATCATTCCTAAAATTTCCTGCACAAACGCTTCATACTTAGGATTATCACTGATTTCAAAGCCCATGAATTGCGCTGCTTCTACCAAACCATTCACACCGATAGTCAGATATTGGCGGCTCATATTGATATAACCGGCATCAAACAAAGGCAACATACCTTTCGACTGCAACTGTTTCAGATTCTCATTATAAGCCAACTGTACTTTATGCACCAAATCGACCACTTCTTCCAAAAAGAACGGATAAAGGATGCCGGATTTTACCGCATGCTGGATACAACGGTTCAGATTGATAGTCAGCACACTCTTTGAGCCTGTAGAGACCCCACCCGCTCCCAAAGTATAGCTGAAGCCATTGTCTTGTATCTCATTGCGAAGGCGGCAACAACTGCTTAAAGAATCCGCATTATCACTCATATAAGTAAAGAAAGAATGGCCTTCGGCATACATCTCGGCCGTAAAGTCACCATATTCCTTATCTAATACATCACCGTCTTTGGTCAAAAGCGCCATTGTTTCTACAGGAAAGGTCAAAACAGTACGCGTGCGTTCCTTATTAAACCATTTCATGAAACGTTTCTGCAACCAACTTAGCGAATTCCAGTCCGGTTGGCTTCCATCGGGGAAAAAGAAGTTGCCGAAAAGACTTTCAAAGTAATACTTGTCATAATAAGCTACATTCCAAAAGACCGCCTGAAAATTACGTGCCCCTGTAGGTTGGTTGATAGAATATACTATTTGCTCGAAACAGTCGGTAATAATCTTGTCTATTGTTCTTTGCTTGGTAGACAAATCGACTATTTTATCCGAATGCATATAATAATCCTGCCCATATTCCAGACCTATGAAATAATTCATATACATCAAGAACTCCGGAGTGGCACAGGCGCCGCTCAACATGCTGGATACAATAAAAACCATATTGATGAATCCACCACAGAAGGATTTCAGGTTAGTGGGAGCCGTAGAGTTACCTCCCACTGCCATCGTCCCATTATTCAACCAAGGATACATAGTAATGCTGGCACAATAATTGGCCAGATTGGTTTCATCATTTTTATAGATAAAGTGATGGTTCAGCAGTTCCAGATAACGGTCGGACAGTTCCTTTCCATACATGTCTTTCAATCGGTCGGTCAGCAGACGACGGTTGAGACGAATGAAATTTGATTTGGGTAACTCACCTATCAGCGTAGCAATATTCTTATTCTCCACATTGGCATTCGCATCATATTTGCTGCCGGTTGCCGGATTGGAAGCGTCACAATAGTCAAGCAAGAACTTCAGTTTATCCCTCACCTCACGATCCTCCAAATGTTTCTGGCGATACAACATATACGCCTTGGCAACACTGTAATAATGTTCGGCCATCAAAGCCACCTCCACCTGATTCTGGATTTCTTCCACACTCGTCCCATCGCTGACACTCACGCGACTCAATACAGTAGTAATCACCTCCTGAGTAGCAAAACTTCCTACTGACAAAAATGCTTTGGCTATCGCATTTTTAATTTTATCAAGAGAGAAAGCTTCTTTTTTACCATCTCTCTTAATAATAAAGACCTCTGAATTAATCATACTTATAAATTAAGGTTATACAAAACACACATTATTCAATATAAGTCTTTCACACACGACAATTCATGGAAACCAGTAATAAAATGGATCAGTATGATTCGTTCTATCGCCTTTCACCCGAAAGCCTTGAATGATATAAACAATAACGGCAGGTCTTCTGACTCGTTTCCGTTGTAACGCCTTCCCGGTTCTCACAACAACCAGTGGCTAAGAATGTCACAACACTTCCTCACATGATGGAGGATAAAACTTACAGCTACGGGGATAGTTCCTGACTTGCACAGGATTCCCTTTTAATTCCGTTTCACGCTGACGGCTAATCCGGAAACCGATATCACTGGCAAAGTTAGGAATTAAATCAATAAAGCAACCGGAAAAAGAAAAAAAACTTCGGGCATCACTTTTTTCATCTTTTCCGCTTCGTTTAATTATAAAATCCATTATCTTTGTCCCGAATTGGTTTCGAATAGACTTCTCTGCTATTCGGATTAAAAGGGAATCGGGTGTAAATCCCGGACAGTCCCGCTGCTGTGAAGCTCTGCTGGAATCTTGAAAAAACCTTTGCCACTGATGTGACAATCCTCACATCGGGAAGGCTTCAAGATAAGGAGTCAGTCAGAAGACCTGCCATTCATTAAAGGCTGTTTTTACTCGTGGGATTAGGAAAGCAGTACGAAAGAAGATAAGTAAACAAAAAAACTTGCGCAAAGGATGCCTATGAAAAAGGTATGTCCACGCTGTGGTGCAACATTTGATTGTATGCACAATGATATTTTATCTTGTCATTGCGCAACTGTCCGACTGGATGCTCTACAACGCACCTATTTAATGGAGAATTATTCCGACTGCCTGTGTCATGACTGCCTTAAAGCCGTCAAGGCTAGTTTCTATGCTTGCGAAATTAACTCCCGTTATAATAAGAAGAAAGATGATAAAGAAAGTATTGATTGCCAACAGAGGTGAAATAACCTTACGTGTAATGCGTTCCTGTCGAGAAATGGGCATACGGACCGTTGCTGTCTTTTCAGAAGCCGACCGCATCTCATCATGTGATGTATGCTGACGAGGCCTACCCTATAGGTCCGGCTATAGCCAGGGAAAGCTATTTGAATATTAATAAAAAGCAACAAGAACCAAAGCAGTCCACCCAAAAAGCACGGCAATATGCCGGTGTAATTGTTCAATGTGTGTATCCCCGCAGAAGTGATTTCTCCGGGGATACTTTTACCGGCCTGCATGACAGGTGGAGTTTTAAATATACAATAAAGACTTGATTAAAAAATAAATATAATCTTTTGATGCTATGGAACTTCTTAAAAATCTTTTTGAAGGATATCCCAATCTTTGGGGCGGCGGTGTGGCACACTCCGTACTTATTCTGTCACTGGTTATCGCCTTTGGCATTATGCTGGGTAAAATAAAGATATCCGGCATTTCACTTGGTGTCACATGGATTCTTTTTGTCGGTATCGTATTCGGTCATTTCAATCTGAATCTGGATGAGCATCTGCTGCATTTTCTAAAAGAATTCGGTCTTATCCTGTTCGTCTATTCCATTGGTTTGCAGGTGGGACCCGGTTTCTTCTCAGCCTTTAAGAAAGGAGGATTTACGCTGAACATGTTGGCCATGGGTGTCATTTTTATCAGTGTAGTCATTACTATCATTTTGCATTTCACTACCGGAACCCCTATAACAACCATGGTGGGCATCCTCTCCGGTGCCGTAACCAATACTCCCGGCCTTGGTGCAGCCCAACAGACCAACAGTGATTTAAACGGGATAGATGCACCGGAAATTGCAATGGGATATGCTGTTGCCTATCCCTTGGGTGTGGTTGGTGCCATCCTTTCTTTACTGGCACTGAAATACATTCTCAACATCAAAACACCCCAAGAAGAAGCCAATGCCGAAAAAGGATTGGGACATTTACAGGAACTGACCGTACGCCCCGTTACATTAGAGATAAAAAATGAAGCAATACATGGGAAGACCATTAAGGAAATACGTCCTTTGGTAAACCGCAACTTCGTCATTTCGCGCATACGCCATCATGACGGACAGCAGGAAGTGGAACTGGTAAATTCAGAAACGGTATTACATATTGATGACAAGATTTTGGTTATCTCGAACCCGATTGACATTGAGGCGATTACTGTGTTTTTCGGCAAACAGGTAGAGATGGAATGGGAACAACTAAATACGAAACTCATCTCACGCCGCATCTTGATTACAAAGCCTGAGCTAAATGGAAAGATGCTTTCACAACTTAAAATACGAAATAACTTCGGTGCGAGTATCACTCGTATCAACCGTTCGGGCGTAGACCTTGTAGCCTCCCCACATTTACAGTTACAAATGGGCGACCGTGTTACAGTGGTAGGTAGCGAACTGGCTGTCAGTCATGCCGAAAAGGTTTTGGGAAATTCCATGAAGAGACTGAATCATCCCAATCTTATCCCCATCTTTATCGGCATCGCATTAGGGTGCATCTTGGGAAGCATTCCATTTATGTTCCCCGGCATTCCACAACCGGTCAAACTAGGTTTGGCAGGCGGTCCGCTCATTGTATCCATTCTTATCAGCCGTTTCGGGCCACAATACAAAATGATTACATATACCACCATGAGCGCCAATCTGATGATCAGGGAAATCGGAATCTCTTTGTTCCTTGCCTGTGTGGGCCTTGGAGCCGGAAAAGATTTTATAGAAACGATTGTCAATGAAGGCGGTTATATCTGGATTGCCTATGGAGCCCTTATTACAGTAGTACCTCTCTTGCTGATGGGAGTCATCGGACGATATATATGCAAGCTGAACTATTATACCCTCATCGGTGTATTATCAGGGGCGAACACCAATCCGCCTGCCCTCGCCTACTCCAATGACCTGACCTCATGTGACGCTCCGGCCGTGGGATATGCCACTGTATATCCGCTTGCCATGTTCCTGCGCGTGCTTACGGCTCAATTGTTGATTCTTTCATTAGGTTAAACTTTAAAATCTGAAAATATGTACCAACAAGAAACGATTACCAAAGAACTGCATTTACAGTTAAGTGATGAAGATTTGGCACAGTTCGAACTTGATGCCAAAGAAACGGAACGCCTCGGGCACATCGGTACCCACATGGATTGCTATATGGAAGCTCCCCGCCATAAAGAATATGTAACAGATACCCTAGTAGTAGATTGCCGGAACGGACTACCTGATGATGAATATTTCAAAAGCTTAGACATAGAAGGAAAAGCATTGGTTTTATATACCGGTAATATGGCAACCCACGGTTATGCAACTAAAAATTTTTTCATGTTTGACATGAAGCTTGATTGGGACTCTCTGGCTGCATTGCTTCATAACCATCCAAAGTTCATCCTTATCGACTCACATGGGTTAGGCATGTTCTCACAACACCGGTTATTCGATATGGAATGCGAAAAAAACGGTTGTTTTCTTATTATGTGCCTGATGCTGGAGGGAGAGGAAATATTGAATGTAAAAAAATTAAAGATTGAAATTGACAAGGAAATACCTTCCACCGGGAAGCCATGCCGTGTCTATGTATTCTAAAAAAAGAAAAACATAACTTCATCTAAAAACATCCCCACCCTGCCGTTCAATCCGATAGAAAAGATTAAAACGGCAGGACGGAGACAAGGTAAAAAACGGAGAATGCCGAATTACAAGATGGTCAGGCTGACGCGTTTGCCCAGCCCTTGAAAAATCTTGTACAGAGTGGACAGTTGCACATCTACCTTTCCGTTCTCGATACGCGAAATATAGGATTTCTTTGTACCTATCTTCGCTGCAAGTTGTTCCTGCGTAAGCCCGGCTTTCAGGCGTTCTTCCTTCAAACGCTCGGCAAGGATGAACGCTTCCGCGTTGCATTCAAACTCGTTGCGTTCGGGAGTGCCTGGGTCGCCAAAATCTTCGGCTATCAAATCCTCGATGGGAGTACAACCTATTGTTTTCATTTCTTCTTCTGTCATACCTTGTTTCTCCTTTCTTTCTTTGCTATATATTCTTTCATGATTCTAGAAGCCCGTTCTATTTCTTCTGCCGGTGTTTTTTGTGTCTTCTTTTGGAAACCATTGAACAGTATTACCAAGTTTCCTTCATCTAAACAACAAAATATCCGATAAATGTTTCCACCTTCTTCAATCCTAATTTCATATAATCCTTTTACTGATGTAATCGCCTTCAAATATCTTTCAGGAATCCGTTCCAATGTCATCACATATATATAAATATCTGATATACTTTTTCCAATGTCTTTCTTGACAAAGTCTTTTTGAACTCTTTAAAATAATCAGCATATACTATTATTTGGCGGATATATTTGTTTTTTTCTATCATATTACCTGTATTCAGTGCCACAAAGTTAACTAATTAATCAACCTGTGCAACGTATTTATGAAATTATTTTCTATCATCCCTGTTTTGTATTAAATGCTCAATTACATGGTGCTCCATTTTATCATGTCATTTCTTTTAGAATCCCCTACAACCCGCCAGGCAAAAGGAAATAAGGAAGCGACTACCCTATTCTTGTTTTTTTAGGGAAAGATATTCTCTTTTCACCGGAAAAAGAACTACTTTTGTACGGAAGAGTTTCACTCCCCATAATAATGAGGAGCGTTGCCCATAGTTATGGGGAACGCTCTCCATAGCCGTGGGTTGCGCTCCCCATAGCTGTGAGCAGTCAAACCCTTCCATAGGAAACAGGAAACACAACCTATTTAAACAAGAAACATGGCGGTTAAATTTGAGTTTTATGAAACGCCTACTCCCGACGATAAAAAAGGAGAAAAGAAATACCACGCACGCGTAGTGAGTTATAGCACCGTTGATACAGAACAGATTATACGCAATATTCACACCTCGTGCACCCTGACAAGAGGGGATATAAAAGCTTGTCTGGCCGAACTGAGCCGCGTACTGGCAGAAAAGCTGCTAGGCGGAGAACGTGTGCATCTGGAAGGCTTGGGATATTTCCAAGTTACATTACAATGTGACAGCGGGGCAACAAATCCTAAAACGCGTTCCCACCATGTAAGTTACAAGACGGTGAAGTTCCGTCCCGACAAGGAACTGAACCAAGAAATGACACACTTGAAAGTGGAACGTTCAAGCATCAGAAAACACTCCGAGCGGATGGACAACGAAACCATAGAAGCCCGACTGCTGGAATATCTGGAAACACACGACAGCATTACCCGCAAGGAACTGGAGTCACTGTGCGGACTGACACGCACCACGGCAGGACGGCATATCACCCGACTGCTAAGAGAGCACAAGATAAAAAATACAAATTACCACTTCCAACCTATCTATGTGAAAGCCTGAAAGCGGATGAGAGCTGGATGAAGGGATGCCTTTCAGGATAATCTTCTCCAGCTTGGCAAATATCATGGCTGAAAGCAATGAAAGTGAACTTTTAAACTTAACTTCAAGGAGAACTAATTTAGTTATAGAAGGATGAAAAAGCCCCGATTAATCGTAGCCGGCATTGGTCCCGGCTCCCCCGAAGATATTACCCCTGCCGTGATACAGGCGGTAAAGAATAGCGATGTAGTAATCGGCTATAAATATTATTTTCAGTTTATCGAGCCCTATCTGGAGCCGGGAACGGAATGTATAGACACCGGAATGAAACGCGAGAAGGCACGTACCGAACAGGCTTTCGAACTGGCGGAACAAGGAAAAACGGTATGTGTCATCAGCTCGGGAGATGCCGGAATTTACGGCATGGCTCCGCTGGTTTACGAAATGAAACGCGAGCGTGGCAGCGAAGTTGAGATAGAGGTATTGCCGGGCATCAGCGCTTTTCAGAAAGCGGCTTCCCTGTTGGGGGCGCCCATCGGCCATGATTTCTGTGTGATTTCCCTCTCCGACCTCATGACTCCGTGGGAACGGATTGAAAAACGCATCCGGGCGGCTGCAATGGCAGATTTTGTCACGGCAGTCTATAATCCCAAAAGCGAAGGACGGTATTGGCAGCTCTACCGGCTGAAAGAAATCTTTCTGGAAGAACGCGCGCCCGAAACCCCGGTAGGGTTTGTGCGACAGGCGGGACGTGAGGAAGAAACAGTGACCCTCACCACCTTGCAAGAGTTCAATCCCGAACAGGTGGATATGTTCACTGTGGTATTGATTGGCAACTCCCAATCCTATCGTTGGAAAGGAAAGTTTATCACTCCGCGCGGTTATTATCGGGAAACGGCCACCGGTGCGGCAGGAATCGGTCAGGAAATTATGATCAACAGTTTCCGTACCATCGAGAAAGAATTGAAAAATAAAAATATCCCCTCAGGCCATAAATGGGCATTACTGCATGCCATTCACACTACGGCCGATTTCGAGATGGAGAATCTATTGCATGTGGACTCCCTTGCCGTAGAGCACCTGCATAAAATATTGAGTGAAGGCAACGTCCGCACGATTATCACTGATGTGACGATGGCTGCATCGGGCATCCGCAAAGGTGCGTTGGAACGGATGGGCATCGAGGTGAAATGCTATCTCGGCGATGAGCGCGCGGTAACATTGGCAAAAGAAAAGGGAATTACCCGTACGCAGGCCGGTATACGCATGGCAGTGGAGGAACATCCGGACGCTTTGTATGTATTCGGCAACGCTCCCACGGCATTGATGGAACTGTGTGACCTGATACGAAAAGAAAAAGCACATCCATGTGGCATCATCGCAGCTCCGGTGGGCTTTGTACACGTTTGCGAAAGCAAACATCAGGTGAAACCTTTCAGCCATATTCCCAAACTGATTGTAGAAGGACGCAAAGGAGGCAGCAATCTGGCGGCAACGCTGGTGAATGCCATCCTCACATTCGATGATGCGGAGCAACTGAAACCGGGAAGAGATGTATAAGCCTATGCAAACATTCTACATAATAGGTATAAGTGATGACAGGAATCAATTCCTTTCCCCTGAGATACGGGAGCTGATTTCTCAGGGAAAAATCTTCTCGGGCGGGAAACGTCATCATGAACTGGTACATGCTTATTTGCCGGAAAATGCCGTATGGATAGATATCACTGTCCCTCTGGATACAGTGTTTTCCCACTACGAAGGGCATTCCGAAGTAATTGTTTTTGCTTCGGGAGACCCGTTGTTCTTCGGCTTTGCCAATACCGTCCTAAGGAAACTCCCGTCGGCAAAGGTGGTCTTATTCCCTACCTTCAACTCCCTGCAGATGCTGGCACACCGCATGCTGCTCCCCTATCAGGATATGCGCACCCTGTCACTGACCGGACGTCCTTGGGATGCTTTCGACTCCGCTTTAATCAGAGGAGAGAAACTGATGGGCGTATTGACCGACCGGGAGAAAACGCCGGGCACAATAGCGGCCCGCATGTTGGAGTACGGATATGACAACTACCGCATGACCGTAGGCGAGGCATTAGGAAACCGTGAGGAAGAGTCTGTGCGCACACTCTCCTTGGAGGAAGCTTCCCAATCCGTCTTCCGTTTTCCCAATTGTCTGATACTGGAGAGAAGCAAGGTGCGTCCCCGTCCGTTCGGACTTCCCGAGGGTGAGTTTCATCTGCTGAACGGACGCAGTAAAATGATTACCAAAATGCCTGTCCGCCTGCTCACTCTCAGTATGCTGGCGTTGAGGGAAAAGAAGTCATTTTGGGACATCGGCTTTTGCACCGGCTCTGTATCGATAGAGGCCAAGCTCCAATTTCCGGAACTGAAAGTGACAGCATTCGAACAACGCCCGGAAGGTAAAGAATTGATGGAAAGCAACAGTCGTAAGTTCGGTACGCCGGGCATTACGGCCCTTATCGGTGATTTTCTGGAAACGGATATCAGCGGACTTCCTGCTCCCGATGCCGTATTTATAGGAGGACACGGAGGAAAGATGGCAGAGATTCTACAAAAAATCAATGAAGTGCTGCTGCCTGACGGAGTCATTGTTTTCAATTCTGTTTCGGAAGAGAGCAAGGCGCTGTTCATGAAAGGGATAACGCAAATCAACAGAAAAGTGACACAGTGTATCCGTGTTGCTGTGGATTCCTTTAATCCGATAGAGATAATGAAAGCGGAATAAATGATATAAAACAGATAACAATGAAAGCAATCATACTGATATCAGAAGCCAGCCTGCCGTTGGCAAAAACACTGCAAGGGGAACTGAAAGATGCCCTTATCTACACCAAGAATGAATGGGAAGGTTGCATTTCCATCGCATCCTACCACCGGTTTATGGAAGAGCATTTCAATGATTTCGAGAGTATCATCTTTATCGGTGCCTTGGGAATCTGCGTACGCAGCATGGCAGGTTGCCTAACAAACAAGTATAAAGACCCGGCAGTGGTCTGCGTGGACAGCACGGGGCGTTTCGTCATTTCGGTACTCTCCGGACATGTGGGAGGAGCCAATGAACTGACCCGTCATATTGCCGGCATCACAGGGGGCGAAGCGGTGATTACCACCCAAAGTGACAACGCCGGATTGTGGGCTTTGGACATACTGGCTACAGAATATGGTTGGAAAACAGCCGTCGCTCATGCGGAGATGAACAGAATGATCACGCTTTTTGTCAACCGGAAACCGACCGCATTGCTGCTCGATATAAAAGATAAAGGTACGGATTATCTGGAACGTACGCTTCCGGAACACGTAAAAGTATTCTATCATTTCGAAGATATTCCCCAATCGGAATTCGGATTGATGATAGCCGTTACACCTTATATATATAGTGCGGAGATTCCGATGCTCTGTTTCCGCCCTGCCGTATTTCATTTGGGAGTGGGTTGCCGGAAGCAATGCAATCCGGCAGGAATAGCCGGATATATAGAGAAAGTGATGCGTGAGCACCGCCTCGGTCCGCTTTCTCTTGCCTCGGTCAATACCATTGAGTTAAAGAAAGACGAACCGTTGTTGGAAACTCTTCGGCAACAATGGCCGGAAAGTGAGACACATATCTACACTTCGGATGAGCTGAAAGGAATCGAGGTTCCTAATCCGTCTGAAAAGGCCTTTGAAGTGACCGGCATTTATGGAGTGGCCGAAAGCACGGCCTTGAAAAGCAGTGGTGAAGGACCACTCGTGTTGGAAAAGCAAAAGGGAGTACTGACAAAAGGAAATCATTTCACTTTCGCCATCGCCCTCAGTGCCATTGCCTTACGTGGCGGACATATAGAAATAGTAGGTGCAGGTCCCGGTGATCCCGAACTGATTTCCGTACGCGGAAAACGGATGTTGGAAAAGGCAGACCTCATTCTGTATGCCGGAAGTCTTGTGCCCCGCGAGCTGACTTATTATGCCAAGGAAGGAGCAACAGTACGCAGTTCCGCCGGTATGGATTTGGAAGAACAGTTTGCATTGATGAAAGCGTTTTATGATAAAGGATTGTTTGTGGTGCGTCTGCACACCGGTGATCCTTGCATTTATGGAGCCATTCAGGAACAAATGGCTTTCTTCGATGCATATAAGATGAGTTATCATATCACGCCGGGCATTTCCTCGTTCCAAGCGGCTGCAGCGGCATTGAGGTCACAATTCACCATTCCCGAAAAAGTGCAAAGCATTATCCTCACCCGGGGAGAGGGCCGCACCCCGATGCCCGAAAAAGAACAATTGCATAAACTGGCGCAATCACAAAGTACCATGTGCATTTATTTAAGTGCGGGCATTGTGGAACAGGTACAGGAAGAGTTGATGAAGGCATATCCTCCCGAAACTCCGGTGGCAGCTTGTTATAAGCTGACTTGGAAGGAGGAGAAGATTTACCGGGGACAATTGAAGGATTTGGCAAAGATAGTACGTGACAATAACCTGACGCTGACTACCTTACTGGTGGTAGGCGAAGCGATAGACAACCGGAAAGGTTTGTCACGGCTTTATGCGCACGAATTCAAGCACTTGTTCAGAAAATAATCATTCATCATCATTTATGATACTGATTTTAGGAGGAACCACCGAAGGACGCACCGCTGTCAGAGTTGCCGATGAAGCCGGAAAGTCTTACTTCTACTCTACCAAGGAAGAGTGGCAGGAGATAATATGCAAGCACGGCATCCGTGTCACCAGAGGAATGAACACAGAGGAAATGAAAAGCTTCTGCCGTAAAAATGACATCCGCCTGTTAGTGGATGCCGCCCATCCGTTTGCCTCACAGCTCCACCAGACAGTGGCCGAGACAAGCCGGGCGCTCAACCTCCCCGTCATACGTTTTGAAAGAAAATACCCTCCCCGCACGCAGGCCATCATTTGGTGTGAAGACTACACGGATGCCATCTGCCGACTGGAGAAAGCTGGAGTCAATCATCTGCTGGCACTGACCGGAGTACAGACCATCGGGAAACTGCGTCCTTATTGGGAAAAACACACTTGTTGGTTCCGCGTACTGGAACGGGATGCCTCCATCACTTTAGCCCAAAAACAAGGTTTCTCTAAAGAACATTTGGTATTCTATCATGCCGGAGAGTCCGAATCGCTTTTAATAGATAAACTGCATCCGCAAGCCATTCTCACCAAAGAGAGCGGAGAATCCGGGGGATTTCCCGAGAAAGTGAAAGCTGCGCAAGCTGCAAAGATTCCGGTCTTTGCCATAAAACGTCCTCCCCTTCCCCAACATTTCATTACCGTTACGGGAGAACATGGATTGAGGAAACAGATAGAACGAAACATCCCTGATTTTTATCCTTTAAGAAGCGGTTATACCACAGGCGCTTGTGCCACTGCGGCTTCAAAGGCGGCACTGATGGCTTTGATTTTAGGAGAAGAACAGAAAACGGTATCTTTTCAGCTTCCCAATGGTGAGGAGATGACCTTACCGGTAGCTCACACCGGAATAGAAAAGAACCATGCTACGTGCACCGTCATCAAAGATGCGGGAGATGATCCCGATGTCACCCATGGCGCATCCATTGTGGCAACAGTGAGTTTCAGCCACCATCCGGGCATTCGTTTTCTGCAAGGTGAAGGAGTGGGCCGGGTGACACTTCCGGGGCTGGGATTAGAGATTGGAGAACCTGCCATCAATCTTACTCCCCGGCAGATGATGACGAAGGAATTATCGGCCCTTTATGACAAAGGACTGGATATCACCATCTCCGTACCCGGAGGAAAAGAGCTGGCACAACGCACTTTCAATCCCAAACTGGGAATTGTGGATGGCATTTCCATTATCGGAACATCGGGAATTGTCCGCCCTTTCTCCTCCGAAGCTTTTGTCGAAGCCATTCGCAGGGAAGTTGAGGTTTGTGTGGCTGTCGGTTCACCCAAGCTCGTCATCAATTCGGGAGCCAAAAGCGAACGTTTTGTGAAGAAGGAATATCCGGAATTGCCTGCCCAAGCTTTTGTGCATTACGGCAATTTTATCGGTGAAACCCTTAAAATAGCTGCCGATTTAAAAATCTCATCCGTTACCATGGGAATCATGATAGGGAAAGCGGTGAAGCTGGCTGAAGGAAACCTGGACACACACAGCAAGAAGGTGGTGATGAATAAAGAGTTCCTGAAACAGGTGGCTCTGGAAGCCGGATGTTCTTTTTCCGCCGGAAGCATGATAGAAAGGATTACATTGGCTCGCGAATTATGGTCTTCACTGTCCGAAGAAGACCGGAGACGGTTCTTTCCGTGTCTGTTAAAACATTGTTCGAAGCATTGCGCTCCCCTGCTGCCTGAAGGAGAACTGACGATTCTATTGATGGATGAAGAAGGGAATATTCCGTTCAGAATATAAAGGTAGGGAGAATTTTTTCCAGTAACCAATGATTTCTCATATAGGCAGATAATCATCAGGCTAAAGCCTACATCCCCCGGTTCTGGCGGACCCAATGCATACGTGAAGTGTTTTCGGGCAGACACACGGGTCTGCCCCTACGAGTGGATGATATTTTCTATCTGACGGAAACCAACAACGCCATCACCTGCTTCAACAAATCCTCTATCGTATTTACTTTTACTACCTCTCCTTCCATCGAATGAATCACATACCCCCTTGTATTCATATCTCCCGTCTCGATATACACATCAGAATCAACATGCCGGTTCGCCAAAATACCATTCCGCTGCAAAGCTTTCCGCACCATGGCATACTTATTCCCATGCCCCAGCAGACGAACTTCTTTCTCAAACTCATTGTCAATGCGGAACAGGCCTGTTTCCATATCGAAAACGATTCCCTTATGGGAAAAGAAATTGCTCAGACATCCGTCTATGGACAAGTCCTCGGGAGTCCCGACAGTCACCCCATTCACCTTGTCCATCAGCCAAATCTTATCGGCTATCTGCAACGCCAGTTCCAAATCATGGGTGGAAAGAAAAATCGTCTTGTTGGTAGAACGTGACAGATGATGAAGCAGCTGCATAATCTCCACCTTGCTGGGAAAGTCAAGAAAGGCAGTGGGCTCATCCAGGAAAATCACCGGAGTTTCCTGTGCCAATGCTTTCGCAATCATTACTTTCTGACGCTCACCGTCACTCAAAGTATGCACCATCCGGTATTTCAAGTCCTCAATCCTCACCATCGCAATGGCATTCTCTACTATTTGCTTGTCCTCTTTACCCAAATTCCCCCAAAAACCGGTGTAAGGACTGCGGCCCATACCCACCAGTTCTTCTACAGTCATATTCCGCAGACTGCATTTCTCGGTCAGCACCACCCCGATGACTGTCGCCAACTGCTTATCGGTATACTCCGTCAGTTTCTTTCCCATAATCTCTATCTCTCCTCCTAGAGGCGGCTGAAAGGCGGACAAAGTACGCAATAAAGTAGATTTTCCCACTCCATTCGCTCCCAAAAGGCAAGTCAGCTCCCCACTGCTGATTGTTGCATCAATATCCTTTGCTACAATCTTGGCGCTTCCCTTTCCGGGATAACCAGTAGTCAGTTTCCGAATATATATAGTATCCTGTTTCATCATTACTCATTCATTTCATTACGACGCTTACTGAACAAGACCGACATCACCACCGGAGCACCTACCAAAGCCGTCACCGAGTTCACCGGCAACGCCCCCTCGAAACCGGGCATACGGGCAATCAGGTTACACACCAATGCCAGTGACGCACCCACCAATAAAGAAGCAGGCATGAGAATACGATGGTCTGACGTGCGGAACATTCCCCGGCAAAGATGCGGAACGGCCAATCCCAGAAAAATGACAGGACCACAATAAGCAGTGACAATAGCCACCAATACCCCCGAGCAAGTAATGACCAGCAGGCGGGCGCGTTTAATATTCAATCCGAGATTACGTGCGTATGCATCTCCCAGCAACAACAGATTCAATGTCTTGATTAACAGAAAGGAAAGCGGCAGCAATACCAGCATGATACAGATGAACAATGTCATCTGGTCTCCCGACACACGAGCAAAGCTCCCCAGCCCCCAAATGACGTATGCACGGATATCCTCTTCCACACTGAAAAATTTCAGCACACCGATGACCGCATTGGCAATGTAACCAATCATCACACCGATAATCAGCAAAGTGACATTACCTCTTACTTTCTGAGAAACGAAAACAATGAGCGCCATGATGGACAGCGAACCTGCAATGGCAGCTATCGTAAGGGCTATTTCTCCCATAAAGCCCAGTTTGCTCAAAGCGACACCGCCCAGACTACCCGAAAGAAGCACCACAAAGGCAACTCCCATACTGGCTCCCGAACTGATGCCCAATACCGACGGTCCGGCCAAAGGATTGCGGAAAACCGTCTGCATCTGCAGACCGCTGACAGAGAGTCCGGCTCCTGCCACCAATGCAGTAAGAGCCTGCGGCACCCGGGATTTCCAAATGATGTTTTGCCAGATGACCGATTCATCTCCCGTTCCCCATAGAATGTTCCACACCGAACGGAGCGGTATGGAAACCGATCCCAATACCAGATTCAAAAAGAAAAACAGAAGAATGGAAGCTGTTATCAATAACATATAAAATGCAACAGGTCGTTTCATGTCGTATCTTCATTAACTCCCGGCAGGATTAATCGGAACTTTATAACATAGGCTCCCCCCTTTGAAAAGAGAGAAATCAATTCCTGCCACGGAGTAGTCATTATCATTTCAGTAATTCATAATACCCCGGCTGGTGTTCGGGCAAAAGCTGCGGATGAAACACTTTGATTAAATCCGCCAAAACCACTTCCGGTTCGGTAGGCATACTCTCATAAAAAGGCTTCTCACGCATATTGCAATAAACGACTCCCTTCTCTTTGTACGCCTTGAAATCAGCATATCGAGCGTCTTCCTCTTTTAAGGCATTATAGGAGAATTGTCCTTGGTAACTATTCACGATACGCCAATAATCGGCACCGGCCGCCTGACTGTAGACTGTCTCGAAATCAAGAGTCACTCCTCCCGAACGTTCATCATCCTTCAGAAAATAGTCGGCTCCCGCATCTTCAAACAGTTGGGCAAGGAAACTCCTGCCTCCTACGGCATACCAATTTCCGCCCCGCAATTCCCCGCTGAAAACCACCGGACGTTTGACTACCTGACCGGTCAGCTCCTTCAGTTCGTTGTATCTTTTCTTGATGGCAGCGAACTGCCCGTTGGCCTTGTCTTCTTTCCCTAGTAACAAACCTACGAACTTTATCCATTCGGCCTGTCCCAAAGGAGTCATCTCCTTGTATCCCAAATGCGGTATCAAAGGAATCCCCACCTCTTTCAACGCATCATAGCCCCCACGCTTGAAAGGAGAAATCAGAATCAGATCAGGATTAACGCTCATGATCACCTCATTGTCAAAGTTTCCCTCAATACCTATCTTATGAGTCTTCCCTTCCTTCAAGCGGCTGTTCATCTCCTTGTTAAACAGATGGCGTGTGCTGGTAATGCCCACTACCGCATCCAGTTCTCCCAGTTTGATAAAATTGGAAAGTTGCAGGGAAGTCATACAGATAACACTCCGTATAGGAGTTTCAATCACGGTATAATCCGCAGGAATATTTTCCGCCTTCATCCCTCGCGGCACCAAAGCATAATGAAAAGACTGGCTTTCTTCATTTTGCGGGTCTTGAATATCAAGCAAACAAGCCTGATTGGTGTAGGTTACTTTGAATCCTTTAGCATACTCCGGGATTATTTTCACGACGGAAGAGTCTGTCAACGTTGCGCTTTTACTGCCAACGGAAATTTGTTTATTCGTATTTTTACAGGCAATGGCAGTCAACAACAACAAGCCCAATATCCATATTTTCTTCTTCATGTTCTTTTCCTGTTTTTCACATTACAAATGTATATAGAAAAATCGAGTTATTCTATACCAATGGAATAAAAAGGTCAAGTTACATTCTGATTATCCAGCTTTAACGCCTTATTCATGAAGTTCTTGTGTGAAAGGGTACAGAGAGTGTGCCCTTCACACAAGAACCCCATCAACAGGAGATTGCGATGCCTGTTATGTGTGAAAGCAACTTTCATCAACTTTCCAAACAGTGTCTGCCCATCTCATAAGCTTCCCGCATCGCCGGTTTATCATTTATTTCTCCTGTGTGCCAAACTCCGGTGCCATACACAACTCCTTTGATAACCGGATTCTCCAGGCAGTCCAAAAATCCTTGAAAAGTATCAATCGTACGTTCCATCAGCTTCCGGTCTTCTTCTGCAGCAGTGGCAATAAAATAAAATTCCTTGTTGCTCATCTCTGTATAACGTCCGCAGCAACGGTCTATCAACGTCTTCATTTGAGCACTCATCGTGTAGAAATAAACCGGAGTTGCCATTACTATCACATCTGCCGCTATCATTTTTTCCAATATTTCAGCAGCAGCATCTTTCTGCGGACAGGGCTTATTGTAACGACTGCATGTGCTGCACCCGGTACAGTAATTTATTGTTTTGTCACGCAGAAATATCTTTTCCACTTCATTGCCTGCTTCCATTGCTCCACGCATAAACTCGTCACACAACGTATCCGAGTTTCCTCCACGACGCGGACTGGAAGATAATATCAGTACTTTCTTTGCCATAATTACGTATTTTAAAAGTTATGTTATTTTTGTTCCTTTTCCAACTGCAAAGATAAACTATCCGGCACATAATTCCTGTAGATAATTTACGGATAAAATAACCCCGATTACTGATTCCTGCTATCCAACATTCGCGAATCCCTCTTGTAAATAGGGAAATTCCCTATACGAATAGTAATATTCTCTTTATAGTATCATTTTCCCCATCTATTTTTGCAGTATAAGAAAAACAGAAACAGTAACTAAAATCAAATGGATTATGAAAACAAAGATAATGAAATACTTCGGCCTATTGACATTTGTCGTAGCCATGCTCAGTTTGACTTCATGCGAAGTAGAAATAGACAGTTGGTATGATAACGATGATTATAGTGAGGTATATTATAGAAAGACACATGAACTGTGCAGCCGTACATGGCAGGAAAGTTGGGAACAAGATGGAAAGTATTACACCCAGCGATTGGACTTTTATGAAAACCGTACCGGAAAAGACTATATACGGGTGGAATATCGAAATGGCTATGTAACTGAAGACATATATTACTTTGACTGGAGTTGGGATAACAATACACAAACATGTATCCGTATGAACTACGGACCGGGTGACGTCTCTTATTTTGAGCGTATCTGGATGAGCGACAATACACTAAGTGGTTTGCTTGACGGTACGGAAGTCTATTTTAAAGGAAGGTATTAGGGTAAAAAGGACGAGGCGGCTGTTAAAAAAGACAGTCGCCCCGTTTCCGTATCAGTACTTTCTTGTAGATAATTTATTCGCTCTTCAGGCTGAGAATAGGATTCTCATTGGCTATTCGCCATGACTTGATAATCACACAACCGACAATAAATACCAATACAACAATGAAGACACCCGCATAAAGCAACCAACTAGTAGCCATCACATCCCTGAACTGTGATTTCCATACCACTCCGGTATAATGTGAAAGCAAAACACCAATCAATATAGCCGGAACAGCGATACGAGTAATATCTGTTGACAGCATCAGCAATATACCCTTCACTTCTGCTCCATTAATCTTACGAATGGCTATTTCCTTACTTCGACGCCGTATTTCATCATTAATATAACCTATCAATCCCATCAGCGTAATGGCTAAGATAGCAATAGTAGCCAAGATGGTAGAGTCACGAAAAACACGTTTGGAATGGAAAATTCTTTCCATTTCTCCGGCATAAGAAGTAAACTGTATGTTATCTTGCGGATAAAGTCTCTTCATCTCATCGTTCAAACGTCTGAGATTATCATCAAAAGGCTCTTTCAGCCTCACATGCATTACCTTACCACGTCCACTGCTCAAACGAATTTCGACAGGTTTCATCTCCGGTGCATCAACGAATCTGAAACCATCCAAAATTCCTGTTACCGTACCATGTTCAGGTACATATTCGCCTACCCCATTGTTATTCCACCCCATGGCATGCACAAATTCTTCGTTGACTAATATTTCGCCTTCGGATGTTGGCGCCTTTCCCGCTTTTAGTTTCATTCCTATAAAATTGAAAAACTCTCGGTCAAAAAAAGTCAGGCGTGGAGTAAAAATCATATTGCCACTATTATCATCCACTGAATAAGGAGCCGGAAATCCTAACATTTCTGCTTCTGCCGTAGCCGCTCCTTCTACATAAGGCAAATTATGAAGTAAACTGAGTGTATTGTCCACATGCTCATGCGAGTCATATACAGCAGCCAACCGTTCTATATTATAACCTAAATCTTTCGACATCGTATAATGATATTGGGAAAAGACTACACACATCATTCCAACCAAGAAAGCAGTGCCTGTAAATTGTATAAAAAGCAATGGGTATTTCCAGCGTTTTTTATTTTCAGTATATTGGCGAAAAACTTGAGTAACAGGAATAGAAGAAAAAAAACGGCCGGGCATAAAACCACCTACCAAAAACAAAAACAGCACAACCAAAACAGGAGCCCAAATGTTTTGCAAACCAAATAGATCTCCGACAGGTGTCTGAACCAACTCTTCTATTTTTTCACTGAAGTTGAGAATAATAAAAGCAATTAGTGCTAAAGATATACCTATGATTATAGCTGTCTCCCACAGAAACATTCCGAATACGCTTCCTGTTCCTGCCCCATTACATTTATGCACGCCAATGGCTTTGGCACGATAGGCCAACGAGGAAAAGGAAATAAGCACATAATTCAAAGTTGCGGTAAACAGTAATGCTATCGCAAGTATACCCATAATATAAAGCATTTTCACTACATCCTCATTTTCAAGATGCAGGTCACGTAATGGAGAAAGTATTACATCTATACCTTTTACTCCAAACTTGCCATAGTGATCCATTGGCATATACTGGCTCATAACAATAGAAGTAATGCCATCATTAATTATTTCCGCATCTTCTTTTGAATGTTTCAGACGGATAAAAGCCTGATAATTGCCACCTGTATTCCACCCCAGTCCGGCATTGTAATATTTTGTGCGATTAGCAATAGAAATAATAGCCTGCGGACGATACAATGTTGTATTCCGAGGAATATCGGCAAAAACACCTTTGACAATAAAAGGCTGGTAATCTCCACCAATATTGTATAACAATGTTTTCCCCATCGGGTCATTACTTCCAAAAATCTCCTTAGCAAAAGATTCGGACAGGAATATCATATCCGGGTTAGCCAAATCAAACGCATTTCCTTTGTATAAAGGAATACCCATTGTCTGGAAGAAAAGTGAATCGGTTTGGATAATGGTTTTTTGATAAATATGATTGCCATGAGATATCTTCCCATACGTATCTGTCACCGTTGTAAAGCTTTTCACCTGATTGGGAAAATGCCGGGCAATGGTAGCAGCAGTAGGATAAATATTATTACCATGAAGTGGTTTTCCACCATCCCATCCTGTTTTTACCACATATAGGTGTTTATTGTCCTGGTAAAAATTATCATAGTTTAATTCATAAGCTACTTTAGCGATCAAAATAACAGACACAAGCAAGCCTAAAGTAATGGATACCACTTTGACTATATTTGAGCCTTTTCCACGAATGACATTTTGTATAGCATATTTCAATTGTTTCATTGCATTATGGGGTTTTTATTTATGACTAAATACGAATTACTGATTTATTCTGATTTGATACTCTTTACCGGATTTTCATTGGCAATGCGCCACGATCTGATTACCACACAGGCCACAACAAGCGACATTACGCACAAAGCGACTCCAATAAAATATAAAACATTCAAATTTATCTGCTCCGGGAATTGTTCGAGCCATACTCGTCCGGTAGAATAAGCAATTAAAGTTCCTATACATACAGAAGGTATCGATACATTCAATATGTCACGAGTCAACAGACGAAGAATACCGACAGCTTCCGCACCATTCACTTTGCGAATGGCGATTTCTTTAGAACGGCGTTGAGTTTCGTCATTTACATAGCCTATCACACCCATAATAACAATAAGAAGAATGAATCCCGAGGTAATCCACACAGAATTACGGAAACGATAGACATCTTTATAAACCATATCCAACATATCACTTATCAGTTCAAACCGCAAAGAAACATTCGGATAAGTCATGGTCACAAAGTCATCCAGTTTTTTCTTATTCTCCACATACGGTTGTTTGAGACGTACATTGAAAGTATTACTAGCATCTTTGACACAAAGTAATGCAATTGGCGATTGTTCACGAAGAAAGGTAAAGTTACGTACATCGCGAAACACTCCGACAATGGTTCCGGCCTCAGAAAAATTATTCAATTTCTTGCCAACAGCTCCGTCCGACCATTTCATCAAACGCACCACTTCTTCGTTTACCAGCAAATCTCCCGGATTTTTCATAGAGCTTCCTTCTATTATCTTTATCCCCATTACATCTGTATAATCGGAAGTACACGAGTTCCAATTCAGGTTCCCGATGCGTTCTCCGCTATTGCTCACCAACGGACGCGTCCAATACTCACCAATCACATTGCAAGTGGAGCGTGCAACACTTTCCACCATAGGCTGACGACGAATATTGTCGGCTATGTTTTCAGCTTCTTCCGGTTGAAGAGAGACATTGGCCGCAACCAGTCCCGGAACTTTTATTCCCATATCGCGGTTCATCAAATGATTATATTGCAACAAGGTTACCAATAATAAACCTAATACAAAAGAGACTCCTGTAAACTGTACAAATAACAAAGAACGTTTCCAGCCTTTCTTCGCATTCGTATATCGTCGGAACACCTGTGTGACGGGGATGCGTGCAAACAATCTTCCCGGCAATACTCCTGCCAAAACAAACAGGACAAGAATGGTCAATGCAGGTACCCATAAGGTTTCCCATGTGAAAAGGGCAGGCAAGGCAACAGACAGCAAATCTTCTATAAGTTCTTGTGCATTGATTATTATGAATAAACTGATGACAACGGATAGAAGAACAATGATGCCTGTCTCCATCATGAACATCCCGAAAACATTACCGGTACTTGCTCCGCTACATTTATGTACGCCGACCATTTTAGCCCGGCGACTCATGGCAGCAATAGCAATCAGCATATAGTTCATAATAGCAACAAAGAAAATAGCAAACCCCAAGAAACCGTATATAACAAGACGTTTGACTGTGTCCGGGCTTTCCAAATGGTAGTTAACCAGCGGAATAGCACTATACTCACAGATGAAATTATAAAAGCTGGTTGATGTGTATTTCTCTATCACACTCTGAATCCTTTTATTCACAATTTCAATATCCGAAGCATGACGCAAACGTAATAATGAAAGAAATACATCATTTCCTTTCCATCCATAGCCTTCTATATAACCATCTTTGTTGTGGATAGAGATTACCAAATCACAATAAAATACGGTGTTTTTGGGAATCTCCTTGTATACTCCCCGTATGGTCACTTCACGTTGCTTATCCAATGTAAGTATTTTCCCTATCGGGTCTTCATCGCCAAAGCATTTACGTACAAAGCCTTCGGACACATAACCCGAACCGGGTACGGCCATATCTTTCACATTGCCTTTCAGCATCGGAATGCCTAAAGTTTGGAAAAAACAAGTATCTGCCAATAAGTATTTAACATTATCCAGCAGTTCGTCCTCTTTATATAGATTCCAGGCATTATCGGGATAAATGCAAGTGGCACTTTCGATTTGTTCCGGCAAATTTTCGGCCAGCGCTGCCGCTGTAGGAGCGAATAATGTATAATCATAATTATCTCCATCGTCTCCCACTATTTTCCCCGATTTGGAGTCTATAAATAGTTCACGTGCTAAAGCCAGACGTTCTGCATCGGGGTAGCATTTCTCATAACTCAATTCAAAAGCTATTTGTGAGAATAGCAGAATGCCGATTGTCAATCCGAGTGAAAGGGAGATGACTTTCGTCACATTACTTCCACGCCCGTGAAGAATCGTCTGGATTGCATAATATAGTTGTTTCATTTTGGTTGTATTTGGCTGTTACTCTTTGACGTTTGCTACAATACTACCGTCAAACAAGTGGATAATGCGATGAGCAAAGCTTGCATCGTGTTGTGAGTGGGTTACCATAACGATGCTGGTACCCTCTTTATTCAGTTCTGTCAATAAGTCCATCACTTCGCCCCCGTTCTTAGAGTCCAAGTTACCGGTAGGTTCGTCCGCCAGAATCAGTTTCGGATTAGTTATCACGGCACGTGCGATGGCAACACGTTGTTGCTGGCCACCCGACAGTTGTTGGGGGAAGTGCTTGGCACGGTGACTGAGGTTCATACGCTTCAAAATTTCGAGAACACGTTCCTTGCGTTCACTCGCCTTAATGCCCAAGTAGGTCAAAGGCAGTTCTACATTTTCAAAAACATTCAGCTCATCTATCAGGTTGAAGCTCTGAAAAACAAAACCAATCACTCCTTTGCGGAGTTGTGTACGCTCCTTCTCTTTGAGTCCTGCCACTTCCTTGTCTATCAGTTTGTAACTTCCTTCGGTTGGATTATCCAGCAATCCCAAAATATTCAGCAAAGTAGATTTACCGCAACCGGACGGGCCCATGATAGCGACAAATTCCCCTTCTTTAACTTCCATACTTACGTGGTTCAATGCAATAGTCTCCACTTCTGAAGTGCGAAACACCTTACTCAAATTCTCAATCTGTATCATATTCGTTTTTATTATTTGATTATTCACTTTTAATACTGTTCACCGGGTTATCATTTGCTATTCTCCATGTCTTTATCACTACGCAACCAATAATGAAAAGCAGGGAGATGAAAGCTATCAGGATATAATAGTATATCGGGAAATCGGCCGTTTCTGAAAACTGGTCGGTCCACAGGGCTCCCAAATACCAGGCTCCCAATGTTCCGATACACACGGCAGGCATCGAGGTCCAAAATACATCTTTCGAAAGCAGGAGCAAAATGGAGGATGCCTCTGCCCCATTCACCTTACGGATGGCTATCTCTTTGCTGCGGCGTTGCATCTCGTCATTGATATAGCCTATCAATCCCATCAAGGTAACAAAAAGGATGGTAATGGAGGCCATGAGAGCAACGCTACGGAAGTCGGACACCGTACTGAGTTGCAGTTCTATCGCCTGTGACTCGGGTACAAAGTTCAAGTCTCCCTCGGGCCAAATGGTCTTCATGTCTTCATTGAGTTTCTTCAAATTCTCATCAAACGGCTCTTTCAATTTCACTTGCAGACAAGCACTAAAATCAGAACGGTATTGGAAGACAACCGGTTCCTCCGGTACAAATACGGGATTGGATGAGCGGAAGTCTTCCGTCACTCCCACAATAGTCCCCAATATCTCATCATTGTTACGCACTTGGCGTCCGATAGGGTTTTCTTCCCAACGCATAAATTCCAAGAACTTTTGATTGACTACAATTTCACCTTTCTGTTGCAGGTTACGGCCTTCTTTCAGTTTTATTCCCACAAACGAAAGATAGTCCTTATCAATCGAATTGCCCCGCATACTATATTGCTTTCCGCTTTCTGTAGATACCAAACAGCCACTCATTCCTTCATACAAAGGCAGACTGCTACTCGCAACAGATTCCACGTAAGGTAAATTTTGGAAGGTGGAACGTGCATTCTCCGGATTGCTGAAGTAATAATATGTAAAAGCCATACGCTCTGTACTGAATCCCCGGTCTATATTCGTCATGTGATTTGACTGCACCAATACAAGTGCCAACAATGCAAAGATAAATGCCGTGCCGGTAAATTGAATGAAAAGCAACGGACGTTTCCAGCCTTTTTTGCCTTCGGTATATCTGCGGAAAACCTGTGTAACCGGAATCCTTGAGAACTGCAGTCCGGGCAGCACACCACCTACTATGAAGATAAACAGTACGGCACAGGCGGGAGCCCACAGATTCTCGTATGTAAACATGGCGCTTAGACTGGCGTCTGCCATCCTTTCAAGCGGTTCTTTAAAATTGAGCATCAGGAAAGCCATCAACAGAACAGAGATGAAAATAAGAATCCCTGTTTCCCACAAGAACATTTTCATGATTCCCCATCCTGACGCTCCATTGCACTTATGCACGCCAATGGTTTTGGCACGACGGCTCAATGAGGAAATAGAAATCAGTACGTAGTTCAATGTAACGGTAAACAGCAAGATAGCGGCCAAGATAAGTAATATCCAGATAATGCCCATGCCGTCATAATTTCTGGCCAGTCTCAAATCAGAAAAAGGAATCAGGCGGAGCGACCAAGTATAATTGTTGTCTTTATCTTCTTGCGGAATATATTTTTCCAACATTTGGTCGATGCGGTTGTTTATCGTTTCCATGTCAGAAGGATGGCGTAAGCGGATATAAGCATAATAGTTGGAACCGCCATTCCAGCCCCAATAGCTCCATCCATATTTCAGGGCGGTAGCTAAAGGCACGATAACTCTCGAGTTATAGAACGTTGAGTTCTCCGGATAATCTTCATAGACACCCTTTATAGTCATTGGCATACCCTTATTATATGATACCGTCTCACCTATAGGATTAGCTCCTGCAAACATTTCCTGTGCCAAGCTCCGACTGATAAACAATATATCAGGATTCTTCATTTCCGAAGGTTGCCCTTGCAAAATCTTTGTCCTTATGGTTGTAAAGAAACAACTGTCGGCCACCAATACTCCCGGACTGAAACGGACTCCATCTTTATAAAGAGAACTTCCTCCCCACCAGAAATGCGTCGCTGTAGCACTCTCTACTTCTTTTGGAAAATTTTCGGCTATGGTAGCGGCTGTAGGGCCTAATGTTCTAAAATCGATACTTTTCTCTCCACTGATATCCCACTCAATCTGCACGGCAGCCAGGCATTCGGAATCCTCATAACACGTATCGTAATTAAACTCGAAGGCTTCGCGTGCGAATATTAGAATACTGACCGTCAAACCTAGAGTCAGCGAGACAATCTTTATAAGATTGGCCCCGCGTCCGTGAATCAATGTCTGAATTACATAATAAAGTTCTTTCATATCTTATTTTTGTTTTATTGTTCCTCTTAAAAGGAGGGCCTCGTTTCGCAACGGAGCACCCCATTAAAGTGTATAAGAAACTTATGTTTCTATTCGTTCTCTGAAAGAATAATGCAGAAAACGTGCCAAAGTCATACTTTTCTATAAATAAGCATTTTAGTTATTTCACGACAGGCTAAGGGTGTCTAACTATTGGACAACAGTGTCTAATAATTAGACACTGCCTAGGAGGTTAGGTGCCAAATACTTATCTTTGTTTCCTCAATAAACAAAAAGATTATAGATATGCAAGGAACCATTATTGTGGTAGACGATAATAAAGGAGTGCTTTCTGCCGTCAAGTTACTGTTGAAGAACAACTTCGAACGTATCATTACCCTCACCTCACCTATCACGCTGCCTGCCGTGCTGCGTGAAGAGAATGCACAGGTGGTGTTGCTCGACATGAACTTCAGCAGCGGACTCAATACCGGCAATGAAGGGCTTTACTGGTTGCACGAAATTAAAAAAATGCAACCCTCATTGCCTGTCGTGCTCTTTACTGCCTATGCCGACATTGACTTGGCTGTACGTGGTATAAAAGAAGGTGCGACGGATTTCATCGTAAAACCTTGGGATAACACCCGATTGGTGGATACACTGTCAGCCGCTTGCCGAAACAGTTCCAAGGGAAAGAAAAAAGTGGAACTCCACCGGGTGGTATCATCCATGTATTGGGGCGAAAGCAATGCCATGAAACAGTTGAGGACACTGATAGAAAAGGTAGCCCAAACGGATGCAAACATCCTGATTACCGGAGAAAATGGTACCGGAAAGGAAATGCTGGCACGCGAAATCCATGCCCTTTCCGAACGATGCCGACGCAATATGGTGACAGTAGATATGGGGGCTGTTACCGAATCTTTGTTTGAAAGCGAATTGTTCGGGCATGTAAAAGGTTCGTTCACCGATGCACATTCCGACCGGCAAGGAAAATTTGAGGCGGCTCACGAAGGTACTCTCTTTCTGGATGAAATAGGTAATTTGCCTTATCACCTGCAATCCAAGCTCCTCACTGCCATTCAGCAGCGTAGTGTGGTGCGTGTGGGCAGCAATGAACCCATTCCTGTAGATATCCGTTTGATTTGCGCCACTAATTGCAATCTGGAGGAGATGGTACTCAAAGGCAGGTTTAGGGAGGATTTATTATACAGAATCAATACCATTCATATTGAAATACCGCCTTTGCGCGACCGAAAGGAGGATATTATCCCCCTTGCCGAACGGTTTATCGACCGTTTCTGCAAACAGTATGACAAAGGAAATATCATTCTTTCCTCCTCTGCGAAAGACAAGCTGCGCGAGCATCCCTGGTATGGAAATATCCGGGAATTGGAACACGCTATTGAGAAGGCGGTCATCATTAACGAAGATGGGATACTGAGTGACGAACATTTCCATTTTCCCCGCAAAGCCAGTACACCTCCTGCCGAAGCGACCGTCTCTACATTGGAGGAAATGGAGTTGCAGATGATTCAAAGAGCCATGGAAAAATGCAACGGAAACCTTTCGGCCGTAGCTGCACAATTGGGAATTACGCGTCAGACTCTATATAACAAGATGAAGAAATTTGGTTTATGATAAAAAAGATAACCGCTAGTTTTATTTTCCGTCTGCTTGTTGTCATTGCATTGACGGTAATGAGTGTATGGCTGTATATGCAGCATAACTGGCTATGGCTATGTATCGTTGTTCCCCTGTTTTTCATTTCAATATATTGGTTTCATCGCCTGTATACCTATAATACCAGAAAAGTGGCTTTTCTGCTCGATGCCATTGAGAATGACGACCCGGCTGTGCGATTCTACGAACATACCCCCGACAAAGACAATTCATTGGTCAACATGATGCTGAACCGCATTGCACGTATCTTGTATAACGTAAAACAGGAAACGGCGCAACGTGAAAAGTACTATGAGCTTATTCTTGACTTTGTAGAGACAGGTATTGTTGTACTGAACAGTAAAGGTTCTGTTTATCAAAAGAATAAGAAAGCAATGCAACTGTTGGGCATGGATGTCTTTACACATATCAAACAATTGTCCCGCATTTCTGACGAACTGAAAAGAGTGATGGAAGAAGCTCTTCCGGGAGATAAGTTGCAGGCACAGTTCAATACAGAACGCGGTACCATCCATTTGGCATTGCGTGTGTCGGGCATCCATATCAAGAATGAGGAGTTGCGCATTATTGCTCTCAGCGATATCAACCGTGAGTTGGACGAGCGAGAGATTGATTCATGGATTCGGCTTACCCGTGTCCTTACTCATGAGATTATGAACTCTCTTACTCCTGTCACTTCATTGAGCGAAACCTTATTGCAATTGCCGGGAGCAGAGAATGAGGAGATGCGCCAAGGGTTGGAAACGATTCACACGACAGGCAAAGGGCTGATTAATTTTGTGATGTCTTATCGCAAACTGACGCGTCTTCCTTCACCGGAACCTTCACTGTTCTATGTACGTCCCTTCCTCGAGAGAATGATAAAGCTGGCACGTCACCAGCATCCTTGCCCTCATATCAGCATTTTCCTGCATGAAGCAGAAGACGATTTGATTGTCTTTGCCGACGAGAACCTCATTGCTCAAGTGGTGACCAACCTGCTTAAAAATGCCATTCAAGCAATTGGTAACGCAGCGGACGGACGGATTACCCTGAAAGCATATTGTGACGAGCAGGAAAGCGTACATATCGAAATTGCCAATAATGGTCCGGTTATCGACCCGGAAGCGGCCGAACAGATTTTCATTCCTTTCTTTACCACCAAAGAAGACGGAAGCGGAATCGGTCTGAGTTTAAGCAAACAGATTATGAGGCTTAGTGGGGGTACATTGACATTGTTGCCTTATAAGGAAGAGGGACAGGCTACCACATTCGCGCTGGTATTTAATTGAAACCTTCCGGACATGGTTCGGATAAGGATATAAAAAAGGCTGTGTCAAAAGATATAAATATCCGGGACACAGCCTTTTCTTTATTCTGCCGGGACAAACCGGCAAACTATCTCTTAAGCTACTCTATCCAATTTCTTCATAATGCAGAACATAAACAATGCCGAAATCAGACACAGAATGATAAATACGCTCCATACTTGCCACAAGGGAAGTGTGGTACCCCACAACCATGAGCCTACGGCTGTCAGCATATTACCAATGGCAGTAGCTACAAACCAACCACCCATCATCATACCTTTATATTTGGGAGGAGCCACTTTCGATACAAATGAGATACCCATCGGAGAAAGTAACAATTCACCAAAGGTAAGTACCAGATAAGTAGAAATTAACCAGTTGGGAGATACTAAAGTAGCAGTACCGTCGGCCATTGCCGCAGCCTGTTCACCTGAACTGGGCAGACCGAAAGAACCTATAGCCATAATCAAGAAACCTACGGCAGCCACCAACATACCTAATGCAATCTTACGCGGTGCAGAAGGTTCTTTTCCTTTTCTAGCCAAATAACCGAACAAAGCAATAGATACCGGGGTAAGAGCTACTACAAAGCAGGGATTGAATTGTTGGAAAATAGGTGCGGCAACCGCTGTTGATTCGGGTAAAGTGCTGTATTTATAAATCAATCCGCCGACAGCTGCCATAATAACCAATGCAGAAATAGCCTTTCCTTTGCCTGTCTTGCTTTGTACCAGGCTGAAAAGAGCATAAACGATAAAGATACACAGTAACAGGTTAGTTACATCGAATGCCATACTTTCCAAACCGGTAGAACTTTTAGCTGTAAACTCGTCAGCAAACATAGTCAGTGTCAAACCATTCTGATGGAATGCCATCCAAAAGAAAATTACTACCGCAAATACCAGACAAAGTGCAATGATGCGTTCCTTTGTCTCAGCTGCTGATATTTCTTCACTTCCTGCCTTCTGGCTGCTCTTGCCTGCATCCTTACTACCACCCTCTACATGACGGAAAGTACTGCGGAATGCATAATAAATAGCGATGGAAAGAATCAGGGAAACACACGCAACAGCAAAAGCAAAGTGATAAGAAGCTCCTTCACTGACTCCCAATGAATTTTGAGCATATTTCATAATTTCAACAGCAGCAGTCGGGGCAAAAAGAGCACCGATATTGATAGCCATATAGAAAATAGAAAAAGCAGAGTCGCGTTTAGCTGCATATTCCGGAGCATCATACAGGTTTCCGACCATTACCTGCAAGTTTCCTTTAAACAAACCGGTACCGCAACTGACAAGCAGCAAAGCGCCACCCATACCGGCAACAGCCAGGGTTCCGCTACCTAACGGCAAAGAGAGGAACAAATATCCCAGAAACATGATGATAATACCGATAGTCACCATTTTGCCATAACCGAAACGGTCGGCCATGATACCGCCCAAAAAAGGAAGGAAATAAACTAATCCCAAAAAAGTACCATAAATAGCTCCTGATACCTCCGGAGAAAATCCAAAATTCGCTTTCAGGAATAATACAAAAACTGCAAGCATTGTGTAATAACCAAAGCGTTCGCCGGTATTGGCGAGAGCTAATGCGTATAAGCCTTTAGGCTGTCCTTCAAACATAAGTAATAAGATTTATAATTAATAGTTAATATTGATTTTTTGCAAAGATATAACTTTTAGTCAATCTGAAAAAAAAAGAACCACGAAAGTGGCTCTTTTTGTATGATTATTCGATGAAAAGGGATGTTATTTCCGCTTTGGCTTCTTTAATAAGGTCATCGGGAGCTATTTTTATTTGTAATCCCCGTATGCCGGCACTGATATAAATAAACGGATATTCAGTGCACGTTTCATGTATATAGGTGGGAAAGTGTTTCTTCATGCCGATAGGAGAACAGCCGCCACGGATATATCCCGTCAAAGGCAATAGTTCTTTCATCGGAATCAAGTCACATTTTTTATTGCCCGATACCTTGGCAGCCAATTTTAAGTCTACTTCATGTTCTCCGGGGATAACACAGACAAAATAGCCTGTTTTGTCTCCGTGAAGTACCAAAGTCTTAAATACTTGCTCTATATTTTCTCCCAAACTGGCAGCCACATGAACGGCGCTCAAATCGTTTTCGTCCACCTCATAAGGAATAAGTTCATAAGAAATCTTAGCCTTATCAAGCAAACGGGCTGCATTTGTCTTTGCTATTTTCTCTTTCATACCGGATAATCTTAATGCTTTAATTCTTCTTTAATAAATTGAGGTGTATAGCCTTTCTTGCTCTTGGCTACCTCTTCGGGGGTTCCTGTAGATAGAAGTTGTCCTCCGCCACGTCCTCCTTCCGGCCCCATATCTATGATATAATCCGCCAGTTTAATGACATCCAGATTATGCTCGATAACGATAACCGTATTTCCTTTGTCCACTAATCTGTCGAGCACGGTCATCAGTACACGGATATCTTCAAAGTGCAGACCGGTGGTGGGTTCATCCAATATATATAAAGTTTTTCCCGTATCGCGTTTGGAAAGCTCTGTTGCCAGTTTCACACGCTGGCTTTCTCCGCCTGACAAGGTGGTGGAAGGTTGTCCCAACTTGATATACCCCAGCCCTACTTCCTGCAAGACTTTTATCTTATTCAGAATCTGCGGTACGTTCTCGAAGAACTCCACAGCCCGGTTAATAGTCATATCCAGCACATCAGCAATGGATTTTCCCTTAAAGCGAACTTCCAACGTTTCACGGTTATAGCGTTTGCCGTGACATACCTCACATGGGACCAAGACATCCGGCAGAAAATTCATTTCAATGGTCTTGTAGCCGTTACCACCACAAGCCTCGCAACGCCCTCCGGCCACATTGAACGAAAAACGTCCCGGTTTATAGCCGCGTATCTTCGCTTCGGGCAGATTGACAAAAAGATTTCTTATATCCGAAAATACTCCGGTATACGTTGCCGGATTGGAACGGGGTGTTCGTCCCAAAGGAGATTGGTCTACGTTCACCACCTTATCTATATTTTCCAGTCCTTCTATGCTGTCGTAGGCCAACGGGTCTTGCAAGGAACGATAAAAATGCTGAGACAGGATAGGTTGCAGGGTGTCATTGATTAAGGTGGACTTTCCACTGCCCGACACCCCTGTCACACAGATAAGTTTTCCCAATGGGAACTCTACATCCACATTCTTCAGGTTGTTTCCTCTCGCACCTTTCAGCCATAAGGATTTTCCGTTTCCTGCCCTTCGTTCAGACGGAATCTCCAGTTTCATCTTGCCATTCAGATACTGGGAAGTCAGTGTGTCTGTCTGGAGCATCTCCTGCGGGGTTCCGGCAAATACGACCTCACCTCCCAAACGGCCGGCTTTCGGCCCCATGTCTACCACATAGTCTGCAGCCAACATCATATCCTTATCATGTTCCACCACAATGACAGAGTTGCCTGTGTCCCGAAGTTTCTTCAATGAATTGATAAGCCGCAAGTTATCGCGTTGATGCAGTCCGATACTCGGTTCGTCCAAAATATAAAGAACATTCACCAATTGGGAACCGATTTGGGTTGCCAGACGAATGCGCTGACTCTCTCCTCCCGAAAGTGATACCGATGTCCGGTTCAGCGACAGATAGTCCAGCCCCACATCAAGCAAGAAACGCAAACGTGTACGAATTTCCTTTAATATCTCACTCGCAATTCTGCGCTGTTTATCTTCCAGAAACTCATCTACCGTCATCAGCCAGTCATACAACTCATTGATGTCCATACTGGCCAATTCATAGATATTCTTATCGTGTATGCGGAAGTGCAATGCTTCCTTATTCAATCTGGCTCCCTTACATTCGGGACACACATCGGTCTTGGCAAACTGCTCCGCCCATTTCTGTGCTGTGGCAGAAGCATCTTTCTCCTGCATCATCTGTATGTACTTCACTATTCCTTCATACGTCACAAAATAGTCGGAGGAAGTATGGATGAGGCTGCTTTTTATCTTAATCCGCTCATCGGAACCATAAAGAATTTCATCAATGGCTTCGTCTGTCAAGTCCTTGACTGGGGTCTTTATACTGAAATCATATTTCTCAAGCAATGCTTCTATCTGCCAGAATATCATTGCATTTTTATACTTGCCCAAAGGAGCTATGGCACCTTCATAAATAGATAATTCGCGGTCAGGAATCACTTTGTCCACATCGATAAGGTTGACATACCCCAATCCTTTGCATCGCGGACAAGCCCCTTGCGGGGAGTTGAACGAAAAATTGTGTGGAGCAGGTTCTTTGTAGGACAATCCTGTAACCGGACACATCAGGCGCTTACTGTAATGGCGCAGCGTTCCTGTTTCCGCATCCAATATCATAATCAGTCCATCCCCCTGTTGCATGGCGGTAGCGACACTTTGTTTCAAGCGTTTCTCGTCCTTTTCATTTACAATCAGCTTATCAATGACAACCTCTATGTCATGATTCTTATAACGGTCGAGTTTCATGCCGTGAACAATCTCACGCACTTCGCCGTCCACACGCACATACAAATAGCCTTTCTTCCGCACTTGTTCGAAGAGTTCTTTATAATGACCTTTACGTGTACGCACCAGCGGAGCCAGCATAAAAATCTTCTTGCCTTGATAATCCTTATGAATCAGTTCAAGAATTTGTTCTTCGGTGTACTTCACCATTCTTTCTCCCGACAGATAAGAATACGCAATACCTGCACGGGCAAACAGCAAGCGGAGATAGTCATACACTTCGGTGGTTGTTCCTACGGTAGAACGCGGATTTTTATTCGTTGTTTTCTGCTCAATAGAAATCACCGGGCTCAATCCCGTAATCTTGTCTACATCAGGACGTTCCATTCCACCCAGAAAATTACGGGCGTATGCAGAGAATGTTTCTATGTATCTGCGTTGTCCCTCAGCAAAGATAGTATCAAATGCCAATGATGATTTACCGCTACCGCTAAGTCCGGTTATCACAGTCAGGCTGTTACGTGGAATTTCTACATCTATATCTTTTAAATTATGCACACGGGCACCGTATACATTAATCAATTCTTTGTCTTCAATCATATATTTATGCTTTCAGCTACTTTTGGTAGGCAAAATTAATGCTTCTGAACGAAATAATTAATTAAAAAGCCTAATATTATTTGCTATTCTTTCTATATAATGTGAATAAAACAGTTTTTTTTGTACTTTTGCCCCTCAGTATAATCAACACACTACAAATGAAATTTATTCAAGCATTATATCTGGTCGCAGCTTTGTCTGTCGCTCCTGTCGGAATGATGGCTCAGACGCATTCCTTCAACAGCTATTTTCTGCACACCATCACTAAAGGGCAGAGTTTATATTCGATAGCCAGTATGTATAACGTTACTACTGCCGACATCATTAAACTGAATCCGGGAAGTTCCGAACAAATAAAAGCCGGTGAAACGTTGAAGATTCCGCAGAAGAACACAGGAAGCGAACAACAAACGTTCCATACCATTCAGGCGGGAGAAACTCTTTATAAACTTACGCAGCGATATGGTGTCACAGCACAACGTATATGTAAGGCCAATCCGGGACTGAGTGCGGAAAACTTCCGTATCGGACAGGTTATTGTTATCCCTGCACAAACAGAAAGCAGCGAAGAGACAATTATCAATGAAGTTAAATCAGCCGAAACTGTTCCCCCCGCTTCCACCCCTTTAAAGCCCAAATGCAGGGATATGCATCGGGTGGAAAGAAAAGAAACGATATATAGCATCAGCCGGCTATATGGTATAACGGAAGCCGAACTGATTGCGGCCAATCCCGAACTCCGCACAGAGAAGCTTAAAAAAGGAAAGTTCTTGTGCATCCCCTATGCGTCTGCCGGAAGCACTCCAAAGGGACAAGGACAACCGGTGTCGCCGACCGTTATCCCGACCGATGACGAACTCTTTGACAAGAGCAAGAAGGAAAATCCTAAGATTTCTACTATAAAAGCAGCCGTTATGCTTCCGTTTATGGCCGATGGCAGCGGTAATCGTGATGAACAAATCCGTATGGTAGAGTACTATGAGGGTTTCTTGATGGCAGTAGACAGTTTGAAAGAAAAAGGTGTTTCCATTGATTTATACACTTATGATACATACAATAACACCTCGTCGATAAAATCCATTCTTGCCAAAGACGAGATGAAGAACATGAATATCATCTTTGGCCCTGCCTACCCGGAACAGGTTAAACCGGTAGCCGATTTTGCCAAGAAAAATAATGTCCGTCTGGTGATTCCATTTACTTCAAAGGGTAATGAGGTATTCAATAATCCGTCCATTTATCAGATTAACACACCTCAATCCTATCTCTATTCGGAAGTATATGAGCATTTTACCCGCAAATTCACTAATGCCAATGTGATTTTCCTGGATGCAGAGGATGGCGATAAAGACAAAGCGGATTTTATCAAGGGGCTGAAAGAAGAATTGAAAAGCAAACGCATCCCTTTTACTGAACTAAAAGGTGCGGCCATTACCCCCGAATCATTGAAGGAAGCCATGAACGCTATTTTGGACAATGTATTTATTCCGACTTCCAGCACAAACATTGCGCTGATTAAATTATTGCCGCAGTTAATTGTTACCCTGCGTGACAATCCTGATTATCGGATGCAATTATTCGGCTACCCCGAATGGCAAACTTACACCAACGACCATTTGGCCAGCTTTTATGAGTTGGACACTTACTTCTATTCTTCTTTCTATACTAACAATTTGTTCCCCGAAGCTATCCAGTTCTCTTCTGCCTATCGCAAATGGTATAGCAAGGATATGTCGAACACATTCCCCAAATATGGCATGTTAGGATTTGACACAGGGTATTTCTTCCTGAAAGGATTATCACAATATGGAAGCAACTTGGAGGATAAACTGAATAAAGTGATTGTCACCCCTATCCAGACTGGCTTTAAATTTGAACGCGTAAATAACTGGGGAGGCTTTATCAACCGGAAAGTGTTCTTTGTCCATTTTACGAAAAACTATGAATTGATTAAACTCGATTTTGAATAATGAAGAACTATAAATATATAGGCATATTGGTGCTGGCATGGCTATTCACTTTGCCGGCAGTTGCACAGTTGGGTGAAGAACGACATAACTTTGCAGTCGGAATAAATGGAGGACTGAACATGAACTCAGTCAGTTTTGACCCCAAAATTAAACAGAACACCTTGAACGGCATGGAAATGGGGGTCACTCTGCGCTATATGTCTGAAAAATACTTCAAGATGATGTGTGGGGTGCAGATGGAAATCAATTACTCACAACGCGGTTGGAGTGAAAAGATTGAGGATGGTTCTGAAAACACATACAGCCGCACCATGAACTATGTTGAGATTCCCCTTTTTGCTCACCTCGCTTTCGGAAAAGATGCATTGAACCGCGGGGTGAAGTTCTTCATAAACATGGGACCTCAAATCAGTTTCTTTTTAAGCGATAAAGAGAAAATGAGCGATAACTGGGACACTTCCAGTCGTCCCAATGGCGTGACAGAACAATACGGTAAGGCTGTAGAAAACAAATTCGATTATGGTATTGCAGCCGGTGCGGGACTGGAATTAAGCACAGGTATCGGGCACTTTCTGTTGGAAGGACGCTATTACATGGGGTTGGGCGACTTCTATAAAAGTACAAAGAAAGATTACTTCGGCCGGTCTGCCCACTCCTATATAGGTGTGAGGGCGGCCTATCTATTCGACATAACCAAATAAAGCAGGCCCTTATCCGGAGAGATTTCTTCAAACAAAAGCCTGTTTCCTAACACGTATATATGTGTGGCCTTACACGTATATACGTGTTGCCTTATACATACGTACGCGTGGGCTCATACGTATATACGTGTAGGCCTGCACCACCGTATGTGTTTCAAGCGGTCTCTTTTTAACTTTTATTGCCATTACATTTGAAACAAAAAGTTAATATTCCTCGTCTAATTCAATAAACAGTATGATTGGTTTCTGACTAAGAAGACACGAAAAAACTACATTATGAAGAAAATTAGTATTTTAATGGCCGGATGCTTGTTGTCAAGTATATGCTATGCACAACAGATACGCATATCCGGCAAAGTATTGGAAGCAAACACAAAACAGGCGGCTATAGCAGTCAATGTAGTTCTGCAGACAAACGACTCAACCTTCGTCAATGGTGCTGCAACCGACAGCAAAGGACTCTTCCGAATCGATAAAGTAACGGAAGGCAACTACAAATTAATCATTTCCGCCATCGGTTTTGAGAAAAACATCATTGACTTGCAAGGCCTCTCCCAATCTGTCGATGTGGGGACGGTGGAATTGGAAGAAGCCTCTCAACAACTGGGAGAAGTAACGGTTTCCGCCACCAATATGGTCAGCAAATTTGATAGAAAACTAGTGTTCCCCAACAAACAACAGGTTAACGCTTCAAATAACGGTGTCGATTTATTACGCAATCTGATGCTCCCACGGCTGAATGTCAATCCATTGGATGGCGGTGTTTCTTTAAACGACGGAAGTTCTGTACAACTGTGTATCAACGGACGTAAAGTAGGGAAAGAGGAAATCCAGGCACTTATCCCATCCGACATTCTCCGAATCGAGTACCTGGAAGACCCCGGATTGCGTTACGGCAATGCAGGTGCTGTAGTAAACTACATCGTCCGCCGTTATGAACTTGGAGGCTCCGTCAGTATCTCGGCCCAACAATCTCCATACGTCATGTGGGGTAATTATAATGTTTCGGGAAAAATGAATTATAAGAAGTCTGAATTCGGAGTATGGTATGGTGCCTATCCGCACAAATTTAAAAACGCCTGGCGCACCAATGAAGAAACGTTTGTAAAAGAAGACGGCACCTCCCTGCACCGGATGGAAGAAGGTATTCCCGATGCCACTTCGGAATACGGACAATGGGGCGGTATCAGCTACAACTTGCAGGAAGCGGATAATTATATGCTGAACGCATCCGTCGGATTTTGGAATGAAAACAAACCGCGGGTCGGCTTCCACAGCCAATTGTACACCCGGGAATATCCTGAGTTGGCAACAGAAAGACTTGATTTTGCCCATAACCGCAACAGTCGTCCCTGGTTCGATATATATTTTCAGAAAGAATTGAAGAACAAACAGTTTCTGGCATTGAATGTTGTGGGAACATATATTGGCAGTTATAACCGTCAAAGCTATCAGGAAATCCTTGATGATGAGTTTGTTGCCGACTATTTCTCAGGCGTGCAGGGCGATAAATACTCCATCATTGCAGAAGGAATCTATGAAAAGACGTTCAAGAAAAGCCGTTTCAGTTCGGGAATCAAGCACACGCAAGCCTACTCAGACAATGAGTATAGCGGAACCCTGAACTATAACACCCAGATGAAACAGGCCGACACATACGCCTATGCGCAATACAGCGGAAAATGGAAGAAGATGAATTATATGCTGGGAGCAGGTGTCACCCGTTCTTGGTACCAACAAATAGGCCTGGAAGACTATGAGACTTACCAATTCAATCCACGCTTCAGCCTGAGTTATACATTTAATGAAGAATTCTATGCCCGCATGAATGGCAGTCTGAACAGTAACGAGCCTTCATTGTCCCAGTTGAGCGCTGTCGACCAGTTGATAGATTCATTGCAAATCAGACGTGGAAATCCTGATTTGAAACCATATAACAACTATCGGCTTAAACTGACATTGGGATATAATAAGAAGAAGGTACAAATAAATTGGTATACCAGCTATCGCAATGCACCTGATGTCATCATGGAACAGACTTATCGTGAAAACGGGAAATTCATACGCAGTTATGCCAACCACCATCGCTTCCAGTCTTTGGAAAACGAACTCTCTGTTCGTGTGGGAATGCTTTGGGATGTACTTCAATTAAGGGGAAGCACAGGGCTAAGCCGCTATTGGAGCAACGGAACGGATTACAACCATACCTATACGAATTGGTATTATGAATTAGAAGCTACCGCTATGTACAAAAGGTTTATGGGATACTTTATGATACAGAGCAACCGCAACAGTTTCTTTGGCGAAAGTCTGAGCAGTGGGGAAAACCTGCATATTCTGATGTTGCAATATCGCCTGGGCAGAGTTAATCTGGGAGCGGGAATCATCAATCCTTTCTCTGATAATTATAAGCGTGAACAGGAAAACAGAAACCGATATGCCGGTTCCAGGGGAGCATGGCATGTGAAAGAATCGGCTCACCTGGCTTTTGCAACTTTCTCTTATAACTTCAGTTTCGGACGCAAATATCAAAGTAAGGATAAAAAAATCAGCAATAGTGACACTGATGCCGGTGTATTATAAAAAATATGCTCTATTATTATAAGGGGTTGTGTCAAAACTAAACCGGCCTATCCAATCTCAGCTGTAGGGGCAGGGTTTGCCTGCACGAAGACACAAAGCAAACTGTTTTCGGGCGAGCGAACCTCGCCCCTACGAACGAAACGACAGCATTATCCACGTTTTTTTAACACGACCCCTTATAATATTCTTCAGTCAAATGAAGGAATCATTATCTCAAACGGTCATAAGCCTTCACCAGAACCTCATCCTTACCGATAGCACGAATAGCCAGCCAATTTAAAATAATAGCGATAAAAGGCAGACACAGAGTCCACGAAGCAGAGAAGGTCATGCTGTCATTCTTCAACATAAAGATGAAAGTGACCAGCGTAGCATAATAACCTACCAGCAAGATAGTGCTGAAAATAGTCATACGAATCTGCAAGATACGTTTCTTAAACATAAATATCGTAGTGAAAGAAAGTAATGCGGCTACCACCAGAATGGCAAACATGGCCCATGGAGCATAATCCTTTGCACCGTCAGCAGAGATAATGCACAGATTAGTAAACTTTGAGACACTGTAATCTTCAGCAATATAAGCTCCTACCGGAGTGCACATACAAACGATGAGCAGAATGGTAACTACCAATAAATAAACAGATTGAATGCGTTGTATCATAATAAAAATCTTTTAATAACGGTTATACAAAAAAGAAGGCCGCTTCAGTGAAACGGCCTTTAGGGAAAGAACCTTTTATTGTAATTTCTCTTTTTCTTTGGCTGGGTTACGATAGTAAACCTTACCTTCTTCGTATTCCTGAGCGGCAATCAAAGTCGGCTTCGGCAACTTTTCGTAATAACGGGAGATTTCGATTTGTTCCCTGTTTTCAAAGACTTCTTCCAGGTTATCATTGTATGAAGCGAATTCTTGCAATTTCTTTGAAAGGTCATTCTTCATCTCAACACCAATCTGGTTGGCACGTTTGCCAATGATAGCAACGGTTTCATATACATTGCCCGTGTCTTCACACAGTTCCACCATGTTGCGGGTAATGGTATTCGTCGGAGCGTTTGTCTTCTTGTAATCCATAATTTCTTATTTAGTTTTTTATTCGTTAAGTTCCTTCACATATTTTCTGGCATCCTTATAGATGTTTTCCACCTCTTTCATATATTTACTTTCGGGGAATTCATTCTTAAAGGCATAATATTCATCAATGGCATCACGCATACGCTCTTCTTTCTTTTCTTCCACACTCTCCTTGGCCATATCATATTTGGCACGCAAAAGCAGGATAGAAATATCTTCGCGCATCTTGGTATAAGGATAGTCCTTTAAAGCATTCTGAGCAGTAACGATACATGCCAGATAGTTATTTCCGGTAGTGCTATATGAGCTGTTTCCCGTATAAGAACCCAAATCATAATACAATCGGGCTGCCATATAATCTTTCATCACCAACTTATCCTGCAAGTCGAATATCATTTGCTGTGCTTCCTGATGACGGCTGCTGGCAGGGAAATATTCCATAAACATCTGCAACTCCTGAATGGCCTTATAAGTGCTGGTTTGATCCAAACGAGGTTCCGGTGTATCCAGAAACAATGCTTTCCCCGAATAAAAACGAGCCTGCTCGGTATAAGTTCCACGAGGATATGTATTATAATAGGTGGAGAAATAATGCGATGCCGTTATAAAGTCACCCTGATTATAATATGTCATTCCTAACATATAAAGGGATTCTTCAGCCTTATCGGTTCCTTTCAGAATCGTTATCAACTCTTCCAGAATTGCCGCAGCTTTTGTATTCTGCCCCTTGCCAAAGTAACTTTTGGCTGCTTCGTACTTATATTCGTAGTCCGTGCTTTTTAGAACTTTGTTGTATTCTCCGCATGATGTTAATACACTGCCGGAGACAAGAGCTATAATGATATATTTTTTCATCTTATTCAAATAATTGCGCAAATTTACGCCTTTCCACCGAAAAATACAACTGTTATATGTTTTTTAATACTAAAAAGTCGACCAATCCTGTTTTTTTCAGGATGTATACGTGTTATAAGAGAAAATAACTGTAATTTTACAGCTTAGTCTTTATAAACATGGAATTATGAATTTTGAACTGATTTCTGATTATCAACCGACCGGTGACCAACCTGATGCCATCGCCCAACTGACAGAAGGCATATTGGAAGGGGTGCCTGCCCAGACACTTTTGGGTGTGACAGGTTCCGGCAAGACGTTTACCATTGCCAATGTCATTAAAAACATCAATAAACCGACACTGATATTAAGCCATAACAAAACGCTTGCGGCACAGTTGTATGGAGAGTTTAAGAGCTTTTTTCCTAATAATGCGGTGGAGTATTACGTGTCTTATTATGATTATTATCAGCCTGAGGCCTACCTTCCGTCCAGCGATACCTACATTGAGAAGGACTTGCAAATCAACGAAGAGATTGACAAGCTCAGGCTGGCAGCCACTTCCGCCCTGCTCTCCGGCCGTAAGGACGTGGTGGTGGTCTCTTCTGTATCGTGCATTTACGGTATGGGGAATCCTTCTGATTTCTATAATAATGTCATCGAAATCAAAAAGGGTAAATTACTGGACCGCAATGTATTTCTACGCCGTTTGGTAGACAGTCTTTATGTTCGTAATGATTTGGAACTGAATCGCGGCAACTTCCGTGTGAAAGGAGATACTGTGGACATTTACCTGGCATACAGTGACAACCTGCTCCGTGTGATGTTTTGGGATGATGAGATTGACAGTATTGAAGAAGTGGATCCTATTTCCGGCATACGCCTCGCTTCTTTTGATGAATACAAGATTTATCCTGCCAATCTTTTTATGACCACCAAAGAAAGCCAATTGCAGGCAATCTATCAAATAGAGGATGATTTGGCGAAAGAGGTGGCTAAGTTTGAAGAAGAAGGCAAGTCTTATGAAGCGAAACGCCTTTATGAACGTGTCACTTATGATATGGAAATGATACGTGAATTGGGGCATTGCTCAGGCATAGAGAATTATTCGCGCTATTTTGACGGTCGTGTAGCCGGTACGCGCCCTTACTGTCTGCTGGATTTCTTTCCCGACGATTTTCTGATTGTCATTGATGAAAGCCATGTCAGTGTGCCTCAGATTCGCGCCATGTATGGTGGCGACCGTGCACGCAAGACCAATCTGGTGGAATATGGTTTCCGGATGGAATCTGCATTTGATAACCGCCCGCTAAAGTTCGAGGAGTTTCAAGAATTGGCAAAACAAGTCGTTTATGTCAGTGCCACTCCCGCCGATTACGAGTTGATGCAAAGCGAGGGAGTTGTGGTGGAGCAGGTAATCCGCCCGACAGGATTGCTTGACCCCATCATCGAAGTACGTCCCAGTATGAACCAAATCGATGACCTGATGGAAGAGATTCAGCAGCGTATCGAAAAAGAAGAGCGCGTATTGGTCACTACACTGACCAAACGCATGGCGGAAGAGCTGACCGATTACTTGTTGCGCCATGACATCAAGTGCAATTATATCCACAGTGATGTGGATACGTTGGAGCGGGTGAAAATTATGGATGAATTGCGTCAGGGAGTATATGACGTATTAATTGGTGTCAACCTGCTTCGTGAAGGTCTTGATTTGCCGGAAGTGTCTTTGGTGGCTATATTGGACGCTGATAAAGAAGGTTTCCTTCGGTCTCACCGCTCATTGACACAGACAGCCGGACGTGCTGCCCGTAACATTAACGGAAAAGTCATCATGTATGCTGACCGCATCACCGAAAGCATGCAAAAGACCATTGATGAGACCAACCGCCGCCGCGGAAAACAATTGGCTTACAATGAGGAGCACGGTATTACTCCGAAGCAGATTAAACGTGCACGTAATGCGGCTCTTCTGGGCGCAGGAAATACCAATGCCGATGATGAAGTAAAAATACCGAAAGCATACGTTGAACCGTCCAACGGCAGTATTGCCGCCGATCCGGTTGTTCAGTATATGTCTAAGCCTCAAATGGAGAAGGCTATCGAACGTACACGGAAACTGATGCAGGAAGCTGCCAGGAAACTGGATTTTATCGAAGCTGCCCAATATAGAGATGAGCTGCTGAAAATGGAAGAAATGATGAAGGAACGTTGGTGAGATTAGAATCTCACCATTAGTTCCATTACGAATTTATCTTGTTCCGATTCTTTAGCCAGGGACAGGTCGTCATAGAAGTACTTTTCATAATTGATACGCAAATCTGCCTGAAAAGCCTTGCCGAAGCTCAGGGTCACACCGCCGGTCAGACGTTGGCGGGAATGGTCTGTGATATAAAGTTGTCCTTCTTCATTGGCAACGCCGTTACTATGATCGCCCATACTGTCATATCGGCCCAAGAAAGAGATTTTCTTAAACAACCCCTTTTTGATAGGCAGGTCATAATTTACAAAGCCATTAAAGGCGTGCACATCTTTAAAAGCATTGTGGGCATACGTTTTATATAAGTATTCCACCTCAAAATGCCAATTGGAGAATTTATAGTAAGTACCGATGTCATACATATAGATACTGTTCTTATCCGGGTGTATTTTTTGAGTACTTAAGGTAAGGTTGTAGCCTTTCCATGGCATTAATTGAAGTTTGGCTGAATAGTTCAGCGTGTTATGCCATTCTTTTTGTTGAGTCAGTCCCGAGCCGTTGAACAGTCCGGCTTCCAGTTTCATGGGCCAACTGCCGTCTAAAGCGAGGGCTCCTGTGGCCCCCACGTCACGCACATTTCCCACTTGTTTGGCTATGAAGGAACGATTGGCAAAATATTGCTGATGCGGAGAGCGATGGGCATCAATAGTAAACGGAACACGCATCTGCCCCATTGTCAGGTTCCATGTATCATTGGGAACGAAGCGAGCATACGCATCCAGCATTTTGATGCTGCCTTCATCCGATAAATCGATTTCTGCTTTATATGCAATAACCGGCAACACTTTTCCATCCAGACTGACACGAGCGTTTCTTACCTGAAAACGCTGCATGCCTGTAGTGGTCTGAAGCTCGTATTTACTACGGATAGTCCCATGAATCTTAGGAAGATATTCCTTGGGAATCGTTAGTTGCGCACCTGCGGTTGCTATACTTAAGGCTGTAAAGACAGCGGCTGCGAGTGTTCTTCTCATCTTTGTTATTAATGTGACTTTTTGTTTTCGAGTGCAAAGATAGAGAACCGGTATATCTGCAATGTGTCATTCATGTTACAAATATGTTTCAATCAAAACCTCTCGGACACGCCATTGCCCCACCAATACTGCCGGAAGGATTATTCGATGATTCGGGCCGTTTCAACTTTCTCCAAATGGGCACGCAGCTTCCCCATCATAGACCGACGGATACGGAGCTTCATCAGGCAATCCATATCGTATGACTGTTCCAATATTTCCGGTTCCTCTTCTTTTACGATACGCATGATGTCATTCATAAAAGGATATTCAAAAGCAACGGAAATATCATCATCCACCGTTTTTTCTATTATGGTGGCATTGGCTATCGCCTCTGCTGCCGCAGCTTTATAGGCAACGATTAATCCGCTTGTCCCCAGTTTGATGCCACCAAAGTATCTCACTACAATAATAAGAATGTCAGTCAATTCATTCGAATTTATTTGTCCCAAAATGGGTTTTCCCGCTGTACCTGACGGTTCTCCGTTATCATTGGCACGAAAGTCTTTTCTTTCATGTCCAAGCATGTAGGCATAACACACATGACGTGCATCATAGTATTTTTTTTGATAGGTATCAAGATGCTGTTTTATCTCTTCAACGGTATGCACAGGAATGGCAATAGCTATAAATTTACTTCTCTTCTCAGTATAAATACCTTCGGCTACACCGGTTATCGTTTTATATGTATCTTCTTGTATCATCAAAGGAAATCATTATCATTGGAAAAATATAAAAACTACAACACATATCGGGCTATCCATGCACAGGCTTCCGCATCTGCCAATGCGTGATGGTGATTCTTCAAATCAAACCCGAAGAACTCAGCCACCGTGTGCAACTGATGATTCCGCAATCCTTTCAATTTGCGTGATGCCTGATAAGTGCAATGAAACTCATAATCAGGATAATCCATGCAATAGGTTCTAAATACCGCTTTCAGACAACCTTCATCGAACGCTTTGTTATGTGCCACCAACGGAAGTCCTGCTATTTTGGGCTCCACCTGTTTCCATACTTCGGAAAAGACAGGAGCATCGGCCGTGTCTTCCCGGGTCAGCCCATGTACACGTGTGTTCCAATACAAATAATAGTCCGGTTCGGGATGAATAAGGCTATAGAACTTATCTACGGTCTCACCATCCTTTACGATTACAATGCCCACACTGCACACACTGGTGCGCTCATTGTTTGCCGTTTCAAAGTCTATTGCCGCAAAATTATCCATTATATTCTTCTGTTTTCATCTGTTATCACAAATGTATAGAATATAATTGAGGTGTACAATGGCTACTCTTTTTTTATTTTGGTTCTTTATTAACCTCCTCCCTACATTAAGGAATAATTGCCAAGTTTTACGGAGAAATCGCCATTTCTTTTTTTCTGCAGAAAACGGACCTTTGCATATCATAAAATAAACAAAAGCAAGGATATGGAAAATTCTAAAATCACAAACAAAATAGTAGCGATGCAACCGGAACTTATGAGCTTCGCTTTTAAACTGACCGCAAATCAGGATTCGGCAAACGACTTGGTACAAGACTCTATATTGAAGGCTTTGGATAATGCACAGAAATTTGTCTATCAGGAGAACTTTAAAGGATGGATGTATACCATCATGCGCAATTTATTCATCAACAACTACCGCCGTTCTGTTCGTGAACTAAATTTCCTCGATTCTAATTTCACAGACTATGCACAGACTCAGGTGGCCAAAGATGACGACAGATTTGAAGAAACCTACGATTTAAAACTGCTGTACAGGACAATCAATAAATTGCCCGACGATACTAAACAGCCTTTTATAATGTTTGTCTCGGGACTGAAATACAAAGAGATAGCAGAAAAAATGGGCTTACCCATCGGAACCATCAAAAGCCGTTTACACTTTGCCCGGAAGAAACTTCAAAAAGAGTTGAGAGATTTCTCATAAGGGATAGTCAGACAGAGAAGAATCACTTAATCTCATAATAGATTTAATATACAATTTTTCTTTCACAATTTCGATTCGAAGAAAGGCTGCCGCCATAAAGAAAAAAATGGGGCAGCCTTTTAGTTTTATATTATTCCACTCCTATCTCATCCACAAACAGGAAAGCGTTCTTTCCGGGCATGGAATGCCAGGCGGGAAGTGTCGGAGTCGTCTCTGCAATTATCCGTACATATCTGGTTTTGACCTTATCAAACGAAATCTCTTCTTTACGAATTTGCATCTTTGTTCCCTTTTCCAATACAGGAATTTTCTTGGAGGCTATTTCACGAAAAGCTTTTCCGTCATCGGATATTTCTATTTTCAGACCGGTCGCTCCGAATATGGCATCTCCCGGATTCAATAATGTATTGACAAAAGCCGATGAGACTTCTTTCGGTTCCTGCATATCAATGGTGATATCCAGATTATTACCATAAAAGCCGACCCAACGACCGGAGCGATAGTTCAAGTCTCCATAAAGTCCGTCTATTAATGTACTTCCCCCTTGGAAAGTATACGACTTGTGAGGTTGTACATTCAGCGTTGCAGGCTTCATGGTAACGGCATTGAAATGAATTTCTTCCTTGCTGATGCTGCTATTTCCTTGCGGACGAATGGCTATTGCCTGAATCACCGCATCCTTGTCCAAGTGTAGTGTATCCGTATAAAGAGGAGACTGGGCATTGGGCTCGCTGCCATCTAATGTATAGTGCACTTCGGCATCATCGAAAGTAAGGAAAGAGACTTTAGCCTTTCCTTCTTGTTCTTCGGGGACAACCTGGATGGTGACGTCATAAATATCCTGACGGAAGTCATAACCACGGTCTTTATAGATAGCCAGCAAAGCCGGAAGACGATGCAGGAAACTGTCAAAGTCCTTATGAGCGGGTTCCGTCCACTGAATCTCTGAAAGGGCTGCCATACGGGGAAGAATCTGCCATTCCATCTTAAGGCTGTCGCGAGTCCATTCCGTCCAGATACATCCTTGAGCACCGATGATATATTGTTTCTCGTCCTCAGTCAGTTCGTCTGATACCGGTTCGAAAGTATAGACACGTTCCAGGCTCTTTGTCCCCTTGATGCGGTTGTAAGTAGGATTACTGAAATAGAGGTATTGAATGGGAGTCATGATGGCATTATGATGCAGACGCGCTGTTTCTATACCACCTCGGGGACTTGTCCATGACATAACGGTCACACCCGGAGCCAAACCTCCTTCAAGCATTTCATCCCATCCCAACATCTTACGTCCTCTGTCGCTGATTACTTTTCCGACTTCAGACATAAAATAAGTCTGTAACTGGTTTTCTTTACTGTGCTTCGGAGTATCCTTCAATCCCAGTTCGCGAATCTTCGCCTGACACTTAGGGCATTCTTTCCAACGTACCTTCGGACATTCGTCTCCACCGATATGAATGTAAGGAGAAGGGAAAATATCCATTATTTCATTTAATACATCTTTGGCAAACTCTAATGCCTTCGCGTTTCCGCCACACAGCACATCCGGAAAAACGCCCCATTCGCATGGCATCTCATAGGGGCCTCCGGTGCAACCCAGTTCGGGATATGAAACCAATGCAGCCATCATGTGTCCCGGAAGGTCTACTTCAGGAATAACCGTAATAAAGCGGTCTGCCGCATATTTCACAATCTCCTTGGCTTCTTCCTGAGTATAGAAGCCACTGTGTGTAGTCTCATCGTATTCTCTCGTGCTCCAGTCCATCAAGGTGCGCGGGCGCGTTGAACCTATTTCTGTCAGTCGGGGATATTTCTTAATCTCAATTCGCCATCCCTGATCTTCCGTCAGATGCCAATGGAAATGGTTAATGTTATGCAACGCCAGCATATCAATGATTTGCTTCAGATAAGAAACCGGGAAATAATGACGGCCTACATCGACCATAAATCCGCGATAATCAAAACGGGGATAGTCATTTACGATACCTGCAGGAATGGCAGACGCCGACTCTGTGCCCTTTGTTATCGGCATAGACTTATGTAAAGTCTGAATGCCATAGAACACTCCGGCCTCACTTCCACCTGCCAAACGAATGCTATTGGATGTTACTTCCAGTTGATACCCTTCTTTTTGCTCTATAGCAGTATCAACAGAGAGAACGATGGCATCACTCTCTTTCTTTTCCGCAGTACACTGAACTGTAATTCCTGTGGCCTCTTTTATATAAGAAGCCAAAAATTCAGCTGTCCGTTCCAGCTTTTCATTACCTGCCGGATAAACAATACTTGTGCCTGAATAGATAACGAAAGGATTTTCCTGAAAATTTTGAACGACCTCCTGCGGTTGAGGAATGACATTCAGATTGCCTACTTCTGTTTTTGTAGGGGTGCATGCAGATAGAGTTAGCGCTATCCACATTCCAAATCCTGCCCATTGCATAAATTGCTTTTTCATAGTTTGAAATATAATTTGTTGCAAGGGCAAAGATACAATAATCCGCTTTATCTGCTGTGCTTTACTCTTATCTTTCTTTTCTTCAGCAATGATTTTCCTCCAATGATTAAAGTTACTGCGGTGATTACCATCAAGATACCCAGAATAATGCGTGGAGTCAGTTGCTCACCGAATACCAGTACTCCGAAGAATAAAGCGGTAACCGGCTCCAATGCCCCCAGAATAGCAGTTGGGGTAGAACCTATATAATGAATGGCCTTCGTCATTGTCACCAATGAAATGACAGTGGGAAAGACTGCCAGCGAAACAGCGTTTACCCATAGCATCGGCGTAGGAATGAGCTGCAGCTCTGTACAGAACTTCAAACGCACTACATATACTGATAATCCGAACACCAAAACGTAAAAAGTAAGTTTGGCTATCGGCATATCTTTGAGTGACGAACGATTGACTCCCACTATATAAATGGCGTAAGACAGTGAAGAGAGGAAGACAAATGTGATTCCTACCAAACTGAGTGTCTGCCCTCCCGGACTCTTACACAGCATGGATATGCCCACAAAGGCAAGAGCAATGGAAAACATCGTAATGGGAGAAACCTTTTCTTTAAAGACTACTGCCATAATGATAGCCACCAATACCGGATAAACAAACAAAATGGTAGAGGCAATACCTGCATCCATGTAGTTATAGCTCATAAAGAGAAACAAGGAAGAGAAGGCGAACAACAATCCCATTATGCAGAGCGGAAGGACATCCACCTTCTTGATGGCAAAAGATTGTTTCTGGAATTTCATCAGAATGCCAAGCACGATAACAGCCAGTGAATAACGGTAAAACAATACCGTATCTACGCTCATTCCTGCACTGTAAAGGGGAAGGGTGAAAAGGGGATTCATGCCGTAACTGGCTGCTGCAATCGCTCCAAGGATAAATCCTTTAGTCTTGTTGTTAGTCATTGCGTCTTATATTCTTAAAGTCGCCGCGAAATTAGATATTTGTTTGCAATAAACAAAGGGAAAGGAATTTATTCTTTCGTCCTAACAACAATTTGTCTATATTATACCTAAACAACATGTATAAAAGAAGTTATTGCCCTGTGAAAGCCGATGAAAAAGATGATTCACACCCTCATGGGGCTATAGATTTATAGCCGTCAGATTAAAAAAAACATCGTATGCAGCCAACAAAAGCAAACCTGTTTTCTTAACCTGACGGCTATGGGATTCCTTCCACGCTTACAACGAGTGTAAACGTGTGATTTATATCAAACTAGTTTATGAATAATCAATCCGGAACGGAGCTTCGGTTCGAACCAAGTAGTCTTCGGCGGCATAATGTTGCCGGTATCGGCAATATCCATCAGCTGTTTCATAGAAACAGGATATAGTGCCAAAGCAACTTTCATTTCACCGCTGTCTACACGCTTCTTCAGTTCTCCCAAGCCACGGATCCCCCCCACAAAGTCGATTCGTCTGTCCGAACGAAGGTCTTTAATGCCAAGTATTTCATCCAAGATTAAATTAGAAGAAATCGTTACGTCCAATACTCCGATAGGATTATTATCATCATAAGTCCCCGGTTTGGCGGTCAGGCTATACCATTTTCCTTCCAGATAAAGGGAGAAATTATGAAGGCTTTGCGGCTTATAGATTTCCACTCCTTTTTCCTCGATGACAAAGTTCTTTCCGACAGCTGCCAGAAATTCTTCGGGAGTCAAACCGTTCAAATCTTTCACCACACGATTATAATCAATGATAGTCAACTGATTGGCTGGGAAACAAACAGCCATGAAATAATTATATTCTTCGTCACCCTTATGATTTGGATTCTGCTTCGCCTTTTCAGCTCCTACCAATGCCGCGGCAGCCGAGCGGTGATGTCCGTCAGCAATATATAGTGCAGGCATGGCAGCAAAAGCTTTAGTAATGGCTTCAATGTCACTATCTTGGTCTATCACCCAAAACGAATGGCCGAAGCCGTCACCCGGAGCGATGAAATCATATTCCGGTGCTTGAGAGGTATATTTCTTGACGATAGCATCCAGTTCTGCATGGTCGGGATAAGCAAAGAATACCGGTTCAATGTTGGCATTATTCACACGGACATGTTTCATCCGGTCTTCTTCCTTGTCACGGCGGGTCAATTCATGCTTCTTGATAATGCCGTTCATATAATCGGGAACGTATGCGCCTACTACCAGACCATACTGAGTCTTACCGTTCATGGTCTGTGCATACACATAATAGTTTTCTTTTTCGTCCTGCACCAACCAACCTTTATCCTGGAACATCCGGAAATTCTCAGCAGCTTTATCATACACCTTCGCATCATGCTCGTCTGTACCTGCCGGAAAATCTATTTCCGGTTTGATGATATGATAGAGTGACTTCTCATTCCCCTTTGCTTCTTCACGGGCTTCTTCCGAATTAAGCACATCATAAGGGCGGGAAGCAACTTGCTCCACTAATTCTTTCGGAGGGCGAATGCCTTTGAAGGGTTTTATTATAGCCATAAGAATATTAGATTTATGAGTTATAAATGCTTATTTGTTTACGCGGAACTTTTCGCAGCCATCTTTCAGGAAGCCCACAATCTGCTTGGCAGCCGCAATACCGGCATTTATATTGGCTTCGGCAGTTTGAGCACCCATTTTCTTCGGTGTAGAGAAGTAACGGCCCGGGAAATGGTCGGCAAACTCGGCATGATGTACAGGCATAATGTCAGTAACATACTCCAAATCGGGACGGTCATTCATCAGACGCAGCAAGTCGGCTTCATTAATAACCTCTTTACGTGCGGTATTGACCAACAGACCGTTTTTAGGCATTCTGTCTACCAAGTCATAATTGATAGAATTTTTTGTTTCAGGAGTAGCCGGAATATGTAAAGACACGATATTGCAAGTAGCATACAGTTCCTCGGTAGATGCAACCGCCTTCACTCCGTCTGCTTCAATGACCTCTTTCGGGCAATAGGCATCGTATGCATAGATATCCATTCCAAAGCCTTTGGCAATACGAGCCACATTCCGTCCCACGTTACCGTATGCATGGATACCCAGTTTCTTGCCTTTCAATTCAGTACCCGAAGCACCATTATACATATTGCGGATAGCCATTACCATCAGTCCGAAAGCCAGTTCAGCCACAGCATTGGAATTCTGTCCCGGAGTATTCATGACACATACATTGTGGGCCGTAGCAGCTTCCAAATCCACGTTGTCATAACCTGCACCGGCACGCACCACAATCTTCAATTTTTTGGCAGCGTCCAATACTTCAGCATCGATTATATCACTACGGATAATAATGGCATCAGCATCTTTCACAGCTTCCAGCAATTTTGCCTTCTCACCATATTTTTCCAATAATGCCAATTCATAACCTGCTGCTTCTATCTCTTTGCGAATACCGTCTACTGCAATTTTAGCAAACGGTTTATCTGTTGCTACTAATACTTTCATGGTCTTATTTGTATTAATAAATAAGGACGTACTCACAGCACGCCCTTATTCTTATAAATCAATTAATGAAGTTTCTCGAATTCCTGCATGCAATCTATCAAAGCCTGAACACTTTCTTTCGGCATAGCATTATAACAAGATGCACGGAAACCGCCCACAGAACGGTGACCTTTAATACCTACCATACCTTTTTCGGTTGCAAACTTCAGGAAGTCTGCTTCCAAATCCTTGTATTCGTCGTTCATAACAAAGCAAATGTTCATGTAAGAGCGGTCTGCCTTATCCGTCACTGTACCACGGAACAACTTGTTACGGTCAATTTCCGCATAGAGCATTTCTGCTTTCTCTTTGGCGCGTTTCTGCATTTCCGCCACTCCACCGTTAGCCTTAATCCAGCGCAAAGTCTGCAATGCTGCATAAATAGGAAGAACAGGAGGTGTATTGAACATAGAACCTCCATCCACATGAGTCTGATAGTTCAGCATGGTAGGAATATAGCGTGACACCTTGCCCAAAGCATCATTCTTCACAATAACGAAAGTAACACCGGCAGGAGCCAGATTCTTTTGTGCACCACCGTAAATACAAATATATTTAGAAACATCAATCGGACGAGAGAAAATATCAGATGACATATCGGCAATCATAGGAACCGGAGAATCCAAATCTTCATGAAGCTCCGTACCATAAATTGTATTATTGGTTGTGATATGGAAGTAATCCGCATCAGCGGGAACAGTATAATCTTTCGGAATATATGTATAGGTTGCTTCGGCAGAAGAAGCCACTTCAACCACTTCACCAAACGCTTTCGCTTCCTTCATTGCTTTCTTTGCCCAAACACCGGTATTCAGATAAGCAGCTTTCTTTTCGAGGAAATTGAAAGGCACCATACAAAATTCCAAGCTGGCTCCACCACCCAAGAACAGTACCGAATACCCTTCAGGAATGTTTAACAGTTCCTTGAACAAAGCGACTGCTTCGTCCACCACAGGCTGAAAATCTTTAGCGCGATGGCTGATTTCCATTAAAGAAAGCCCGGAGCCATTAAAATCCAAAATAGCTTGAGCTGTTTTCTCTATAACCTCGCGAGGCAAGATAGATGGTCCCGCATTGAAATTATGCTTTTTCATTTGAAGTTTGTTTTGGTTATACAATTTGTTATGTCTTACATTTGCGAATTTACACATTATTTTCAGCTTTCCAAAAAAAACGCTAATAAAATTACGATTTTCCACATAATTTTCTTTCAAATTAGCTGAATCTATTTTTCAATGCTTTCATTTTGTAACCTATACCTCCATAAACAATGATTTAAAGCATATAAAAATAATCTTTTGGAATTATCCGTCCAGTATTAGAAGGAGTAAAATGACAGAATGACACTATTTAGCTTCTTCTATCAGTGTTTTCACACCCTTTATTTTCTCATTCTGTATCAAATTAAGTGTTTGTTTTATCTTTTTGCGAGATACAGCGGCAAATGAATAATGGTCTTTCACATCAATGCGCCCGATTTCATCTTTATTCAGATTACCTTTTTTAAAGAGAAACCCTACAATATCTATCTTATTGATTTTATCTTTTTTGCCTTTTCCTATATAGATAGTCACAAATTCGGGCAACGACGGTTTGGGGGTGACTTCGGGCAAGACAAACTCTTCCGGGGCTCCCTTCAGGTATTCAGGGAGCGTTTCTTCCTGATGAAGTATGATATAAGAATTTCCCTCCGCTTCCCAGCGGGCTGTTCGGCCGTTGCGATGAATGTATCCGTCTTCATTGGCCGGGAGATGATAATGAACCACATTTTCTATCTCGGGAATGTCCAGTCCGCGAGCGGCAAGATCGGTGGAAATCAAGACATGGCAACTGCCGTTACGGAATTTATACAATGAGCGTTCACGGTCGTCCTGTTCCATACCGCCATGAAAAATACCGCATTGGAACTTCTTGGATTGAAGATACTTCCCTACCCGCTCCACGCTTTCACGATGATTGCAAAACACTAATGTAGAGCGGCTGCCCAATGTGCACAGCAATTTATACAATGTTTCCAGTTTATCTTTTCCGGGAGACAGCACTTTATACAGATGCAGGCGCTGCACTGTTTGTTCTTCGGCATTCAAGAAATTCAGCTTAATCGTTTTATTCAGGCCCGTAAATTGAGGAATCTCCTCTGCATCGGTAGCCGAAAGCAAGAAACGTCGCTCCAAATGGGGCAACTGCCCGATAACGGTAGCCATTTCCTCTTGAAAGCCAAATTCCAGACATTTATCAAATTCATCTATGACTAATGTAGTTACTGTTTCCGCATCAATATTTTGCTTCGAAAGGTGGTCGTTCATACGTCCCGGAGTACCGATAATGACGGAAGGCTGTACTCCCTTGATGGTGCGGTGCTCTTCCATGGCAGGGCGTCCGCCATAGCAGCTCACAGCCTTAAAAGGGGTATTCATGGATTTGAACACCTGGTCTATCTGCAAAGCCAGTTCGCGGGAAGGGACAAGCACTATGGCCTGTACGCCTTTCACGTCAGGCTTCAAGCTCTGCAACAAGGGCAACAGATAGGCCAAAGTCTTGCCGGAGCCTGTAGGCGACAAGAGAATTAAATCTTTTCCTTCTTTCCAAGTATCTATAGCTGCTTCCTGCATTGCATTAAGCTGCTCAATCTTTAAATTTGTCAGTATATTCTTAATCATAATTAATCCAATTGATAAACCACCAGCGGGTCGTCATTATAATAAGTAGACAGCACCAAACGGTTCGTTTTTTCATCAAGAACCGTATATACGCTAAAGTCATTCAACTTATACTTTTTGACAGGATTCCCATTCCAGTCGTATTTCTCAATGTACATATAATGCTTTCCTTTGTTGTTTTCTGCCGCCACTACATAAGGGGTTCTTCCCGAATATGTGATATATACATAGTCGCGAGTGGGAAGTACCTGCATATAATATGTTACATTAGCATCCAAACCATCAGTAATGTGCAGCGTTCCTTCGTCAAAACCGGATTGCTCAAAGTTGAGGGTACGCTCCGCATTACTGTCCAAGTCCATGAACTTTATAATCTTGGCATATTTATATGCATAAACCATTCGGTTACGCACCGGGTTAATGCCGAGGCAACCGGTGGCCGGCATCTTTTTTGCTTGTTTCAAGGTTATGTTCCTTATTTCTTCCGTTCTGACGGAATCGTCCTCTAAAGTAACCCGATATATTTTTCGTCCTTTAGGATAGACGAAGCTATTCTTGCCGGCAGCATAGATATGCTCAATATAGTCCCACATAGACTTTGAGTTATGTATCTTTTGTATCGGATGTATTTCCAACTTTTCGTCAAGTCCGTAAAGCATTCCTTTAGGCCGTTCGAACAAATAGCACAAATAGTCAGGATTGAGTGAAGCTATCACATAAGGTGCAATAAACTCATCCGGTCCGTTACCACTCCTTCCGACGGTTTTTATGTAAGTAAACTCAGGGTAACGGAATATATAGAACGGTGCATTCCGGCTTTGCATAATCATCAGACTGTCCTTTATCACCATATTTGGAGAAGTAGGTTTAAAAATAAACGTATCCGGTTCCACTATATGGGTTCCCTGCAGTTCCACCACTTCACCGAAAGGTTCCTTGTCTTTCAGAAAAATTTCGCCTTCTTCCAACGGAGGAAGTGCTACTATCTTTTCTTCCACAATACTGTCGGCAGCAGGTGTTTCCTGAGGTTCTGCCGCATTGTTCTTTTTTCCGCCGCAAGCTGCCAGGCTTAAACAAAGAATAGAACAGATAAATACTTGTTTCATAATATAATAGATATAGGGCTTGGAATGGGACTTACAGATTCTCCAGCCACTTCTTACCGGACTTAGTATAAAGCCATAGCAAAAAAACGACTCCAATAACACTCCCTATTATATAGGTCATAGCAAGCATATCCATAAAGACCTCCTATTTTAAAATTTTATTTCCAATCATGGCAAATACTATAGTAAAAGCTACACCTCCGACTAAAACAGACCACGCTACATTATTGTTCACATTAGCCGATAAAGGTGTAATCCAACTGACAAAGAGACCTGCAAACGCCAGTTTTGCCAAATCAAAGAAAAACTTTCCGAGCGTTTCACGCCTTATTTTATCTTTTTCCTTGAATTCTCTCTTTATTTCTTGTTGTTCATTCCAATTGCCCATATTGTATTTTCCCTTCGTAAGGCAAAGATAAATATTTTATTTGTAATCACGGATATAATGCCGGATTTTATTCTTTCCCCTTCATCAGGCTCGTGATGATGATGCTCCGATGGATAAGAGTGACAGCGGAAGGATTCCGTATTGCATCCTGTAAGTGAACATTCATAATAAAAAAAAATAGCAAGTCGCTATATATTAAGCAACTTGCTATCTCTTTTTAGGTTATCTTTTTACTCCTTTACGGAGTCTGAACATTATCCTCCGAAGTTATCGTACATGATGGAAGCAGGCTCAACACCCAGACTATCCAGCATCTTAACGACTGCGTTAGACATCGGGCCGGGACCACACATGTAGTATTCGATATCTTCAGGAGCTTCATGATCCTTCAGGTAAGTTTCATACATCACATTGTGAACGAATCCCGGAGTGTACTTCACGCCTGCTGCATCGGCTGCGGGATCCGGACGGTCCAAAGCCAGATGGAAGTGGAAGTTCGGGAAGTCTTTTTCCAACTGCTGGAAGTCCGGCAGATAGAACACTTCGTTCAGCGCACGTGCACCATAGAAATAGTGCAGTTCGCGGTCTGTAGTATGCAGTGTCTTGGTCATGTGCATAATCTGTGCACGCAACGGAGCCATACCTGCACCACCGCCGACCCAAATCATTTCCTTCTTCGAGTCGAAAATCGGATGGAAGTCTCCGTAAGGACCACTCATGATTACCTTGTCACCCGGTTTCAGCGTGAAAATGTAAGATGAAGCGATACCCGGATTTACATCCATGAAGCCGGGACCTTGATCTTTCGGCTTGAACGGAGGAGTAGCGATACGCACTGTCAGCATGATACGGTCACCCTCAGCAGGATAGTTGGCCATAGAGTAAGCACGGATAGTGTCTTCCGTATTCTTACATTTCAAGCCGAACAGACCGAATTTTTCCCATGCGGGCAGATACTCCGGACCGATAAGGTCTTTATCGATATCCTTGTTGTAGTCCATTTCAAATTTAGGAATCTTAATCTGAGCGTATGAACCCGGAACGAAGTCCATGTGTTCGCCCTTCGGCAGAGCTACGATGAACTCTTTGATGAAAGTAGCCACGTTCTTGTTGCTGATTACTTCACATTCCCATTCCTTCACACCCATTACAGACTCATCAATCTTGATGCCCAAGTCACCTTTCACTTTCACCTGGCAACCCAGACGCCAGTGGTCCTGTTGTTGTTTACGGCTGAAATGTCCCTTTTCAGAAGGAAGGATTTCGCCACCTCCTTCTACAACCTGACATTTACATTGACCGCAAGAACCCTTACCACCACAAGCCGATGACAGGTAAATGCCGTTAACAGACAGCGTGTTCAGCAAGGTCGAACCTTGTTCCACTTCCAGTTCTTTCTCTCCATTGATAGTCAGTTTCACCTTGCCGCTCGGAGTCAAATATCCTTTGGCAACAAGCAAAATCACAACAAGCAGAATAATAATTCCAAGGAATACTCCAATACTTGCTAATATTAAATTCATATCCATTGTCTTATTCCTTTCCTTTTAGATTTTCAAACCAGAGAAACACATAAATGCCATTGCCATCAAACCTACCGTGATAAAAGTGATACCCAAACCTTTCAGAGGAGCGGGAACATCAGAGTAAGCCATCTTTTCGCGAATAGCAGCCAGGCCGATGATAGCCAACGCCCAACCGATACCTGAGCCTAAAGCGTAAGTCGTAGCTTCACCCACATTGATGAAGTGACGTTGCTGCATAAACAAAGAGGCACCCATGATGGCACAGTTTACAGCAATCAACGGAAGGAAGATACCTAATGATGCATAAAGTGAGGGGCTGAAACGTTCTACAATCATTTCCACCAACTGTACGATAGCGGCAATAACGGCGATAAACAGGATAAAGCTCAAGAAACCGAGGTCTACTCCATCAATCAACGCATTGGGCGCCAATACATAGTTTTCCAGCAGATAGTTCACCGGCAAAGTTACAATCAACACGAAAGTAACGGCTGCACCCAGACCTACGGCTGTCTTTACGTTCTTCGATACTGCCAGGTAAGAACACATCCCCAGGAAGTATGCGAAAATCATATTGTCCACAAAGATGGACTTTACAAACAAACTTAAATATTCCATATTCTTTTCGTTTTATAACGGGGATTAATTATTACTTTCCTGCAATTCTTTGTGTTTTGCACGTTGGTACCAAATGATACAAGCACAGATAATCAACGCCATAGGAGGCATCAACATCAGACCGTTATTCAAATAGCCCAAGTCATAAACAGCCTGCGGGATAACCTGGAAACCGAACAGTGTGCCTGCGCCCAGCAGTTCGCGGAAGAATGCCACGATAATCAGGATTTTGGCATAGCCCAATCCGTTACCGATACCATCCAGGAATGACTCCCAAGGACCGTTCATCATTGCAAATGCTTCCAAACGTCCCATCAGGATACAGTTTGTAATAATCAAACCTACATATACAGAAAGCTGTACACTTACATCGTATGCGAATGCTTTCAAAACTTCACTAACGATAGTTACCAATGCGGCAACCACTACCAACTGCACGATGATACGGATACGGTTAGGAATGGTGTTACGCAGCAAAGAGATAACAAAGTTTGAGAAGGCTGTAATAATGGTTACAGAAAGACCCATCACGATAGCCGGTTCCAACTGAGCCGTTACAGCCAGTGCAGAACAGATACCGAGCACCTGTACGGTGACAGGGTTATTCAAACCCAGCGGAGTTAAAAGAACTTCTCTATTCTTTTTAGAAAATAATGCGCTCATATTCTATTTACCCTCCTCTTATTTATTAGTTAAAAATGAATTGTACATGCTCAGGCAATCCTTAATCATCGCATCTACACCCTTAGAAGTGATAGTACCACCTGAGATACCGTCTACCTGATAGTCGGGTTTTGCCACCTTGCCGTGTTTTTCAACACCCAAAGCCACAGCACCGTTTTCCATTACGTGCTTGCCCAGGAACTGGTCCTGAAATTTAGTAGTGGTGATTTCTGCACCCAGACCCGGAGTTTCACCGGCATGTGAGAAGTAAACACCATACACAGTATCTTTATCTTGGTCTAATGCAATATATCCCCAGATAGGGCCCCAAAGTCCGGCACCGTAAATAGGAAGCACATATTTGGTCTGACCATCCACATCGCAAACAAACACATGAAGGCGTCCGTTAGCGATTTCACCTTTATAAGAAGTTTGAAAAGCAGCATCGTTCTTTACTAAAGAACCGTCGGCCTGCATCAAATCGTCTTCTTTCACATATTTATCATATTCCGCATTCACGTCTTTTACGTCATAAACGTTCAGAGCAGCCAGAATTTGTTTCTTTGTGTCCTGTTCTACATTCTGGTACTGTTTTTCCTTCAGCGAAGAAGAAACGAATGCCAGCAGGAATGCTACGACAACAACCATTATCGAAGCATAGATGATAGTATAACTATTACTATTGGTATTCATAATGTCCGATATTTTAGTTGTTAGTTGATTTTAATCTGTTTTCGCGGGCTGTGATGTTCTTCTGTACGATACAGTAGTCAATCAGCGGAGCGAAGATGTTCATCAGCAGGATGGCAAGCATCATACCTTCGGGGTAACCCGGATTCAATACACGGATAACGATAGCCATCACACCGATTAAGAAACCATAGATGAACTTACCTTTTTCCGTACGTGCAGAGGTTACAGGGTCGGTAGCCATAAACACAGCACCGAAGCAGAAACCGCCCAATACGATGTGTTCGTACCATGGCAACTGAGCCATCATGTTATCGGTAGAACCGAATACATTGAAAATCAGTCCCATCACGATACCACCGGCGAAGACTGAAAACATGGTCTTCCAACTTGCCACACCTGTCCACAACAGGATGATAGCACCCAGTGCGATAGCGATAACGCTGGTCTCGCCGATAGAACCCGGAATCAAACCTACAACCATATCCCACAGTGTAGCAGGACTGCCGTTTACATTAATCAGTTCGCTTGCACCCGGAGCGGCTGTAGCAGCCTGTCCCAGCATAGTGGCACCGGTAAAGCCGTCCACCACCTGTCCGCCGCCGATACCGAAAATGCTGTCGGTGCTTACCCAAACGGCATCACCCGACATTTTGGCAGGATAAGCGAAGAACAAGAAAGCACGGGTAATCAATGCAGGATTGAAGATATTCATACCTGTACCGCCGAATACTTCCTTAGCGAAAACTACAGAAAATGCAGTGGCAACGGCCAGAATCCACAACGGACATTCCACCGGAACAATCATCGGAATCAAAAGACCTGAAACCAGGAAACCTTCCTGAATTTCTTCGTTCTTCCACTGTGCTATCATAAATTCGATACCCAGACCGACTACGTATGATACGATAATCTTTGGCAATACAGCCAAGAAACCATAAATGAATTTTTCAAAGAGACCTGCCTCCTGGCCCACTGCCAAGAAGTGCTGGTAACCTACGTTGTACATACCGAACAACAATGCCGGTATCAACGCAATAACCACAATCGACATGATACGCTTGCTGTCAATCGCATCATGGATGTGAACTCCTGTTTTCGAGGTGCTGTTGGGAACGAACAAGAATGTTTCGAAACCGTCGAACACCGAACGAAATGCGTGGAGTTTGCCGCCCTCTTCAAAGTTTGGCTTTATCTTGTCGAGATAATTTCTTAACGCTTTCATTAACTTTTTATTCTTAGTTTTTAATTACTTAGCACATTTCCTTGCGAAGCATGTCCAGACCTTGGCGCACAATACGTTGCAGCTCCAGTTTAGAAGAGTCTACAAACTCGCATACAGCAAAGTCTTCGGGAGCCACTTCGTAAATACCGAGTGCTTCCATACGGTCAATATCGCCGGCAATGATAGCCTTAATTAAATATTCGGGGAAAATACTCATCGGGAATACTTTGTCATACTCGCCAGACATAATCATGTGGCGTTCGCCGCCTTTGATACGGGCATCCAGCGTGTATTCCTTGTTGCCGCACAACCAGCTGAAATAACTGCGGTTTGCACTGAACTGGTTGGTACGAGGCATGATGAATCCCAGGAATTCATGCTGGTCATCACCTTCGGGAATTACAGTAAGACTTGTAGCACGTGCGCTCAAGTATCCGTTCGGTTTAACGAGTGTACCGGTCAGCACGTTTCCGTTAATGTAGCGTAAATTTGCACCTTCGGTTACGCGTCCTGCAAATATATCTGTCAGCAACGCTCCTACTTTCAACTTGCAGTAGGCCGGTTTCTTCACTTCCGAGCCGGTCAATGCAATGGTGCGGGTCAAGTCTACACGACCTGTATTGAACAAGCGTCCGATGAAGATAACCTCTTCTGCACGAAGCGTCCAAACGGTTTCGCCCTTGTTGATAGGGCTGATGTGGTTAATCTGAACGCCAACGTTTCCGGCAGGGTTAGGGCCGTCGAAAGCGGTTACAGTCACATTCTTTGCGTTTGTCAGTGCAGGGCTTTTCTGTTCTACGCTGATATTCAGATACGTCTTCGCCATTTTAGCCAAAGCATCGAGTCCTGTCTGGAAGTCTTTTTCCTGACCTTTCAGAACGAATTCGAAGTCGGCAGCCAACGGGTTAGTATCAAATGCAGAAACGAAGATACCTTTTGGCTTGGCATTCGGGTCAGCAACCACGACATACGGACGCTGAATGATGAATGAAAAGAGTCCGGCTTCGAGCAGGGCAGCCTTTACCTGTTCGCCTGTCATCGTCGAGACATCTTTTTTTCCAAACTCTTCGTAGTCCTGCTCCTTTGCTGCTGCAACGGAGATGCTAAGGACTTTACGGCGTTCGCCTCTCTCAATGCATGTCACGACACCGCTAACAGGAGAAACGAACTTTACTTCGGGGTGGTTCTTGTCTACAAACAATGTTCCCCCGGCCATCACATATTCCTGTTCTTTCACCACAACTTTAGGAGTCACGCCATGAAAATCATCGGGCACCAATGCATAGATGTCCGGCTGCTTCACGTCGAAAATCTCCTGAGCAGGTTTACCTTTCAGGTTGATGTTCAAGCCTTTGTGTAATTTAATCACATTTGCCATATTGGGTTATAAAAAATGGTTTTTAAATTTGAGCGCAAAAGTACAGAAAAAAAATGTGAAAAAAGAAAGAATTGGCGGTTATTATGGAAAAAAATCCGTAATAATATAAACCTGTGTAATTATTGGCGGCAAAGATGCAAAACACGAAGGCAGGCAGCATCGAAACACACGTACGTACGTGTAGCCTCATGCGTACGTACGTGTGGGCTTATGCGTATATACGTGTGAGCTCATGCATACGTACGTATCGGCCTTCACGTATATACGTGTTTCCACGTGCCTGCCCACGCTGCAAAAAAATCCCCCACCGTTTCCTTGCACAGTTTCTCCGGCGGTTTCTCCCGCAGAATCCTGCGCAGAATTTTCGCAGAATTCTGCTTTATATATTATATTAATTTATTATATATAATATATATTCTCCGAAGGAGATTCCCCCGGAAGGGGGAAACCATCCGGATGGGTATACATTCGCGTTGCAAAATTTGCAACTGGAATTGCTGAATCGGCAGCCGGAATTGCTGATTCAGCAACTGAATTTGCTGAATCGGCAACTGAATTTGCAGCTGTTTTTTATTCTTCGTTCGCAAACATCGGGTCCCATGCCGGCAGACGAATCGGTTTTTGCTTGAGAATATCCAGCACTTTGGCAGGGACATATTTCTTTTCAGCCACCACACGGAACATATATTCATCAAACCATTTATCCGTCATGATGAGATGGCCTTTGTATCCGTTGGTGCTCCCCCAACTGTTTTCCACCATCCATTTTTTCGGTTTCCCGGCTTTGTCCAAGTCCACTGCCATCAGCGTCATGGCATGGCTGCTGCCACTGGCAAATGTCTGGATACGTTGTTTCTTATCCATGCCGAAAGTCGTCCCCATCAATGACTCGTAATCATAATTGTCGGGGTCCAACAGTCCGCGTTTGCTGTCCAAAAACTTACCCACATCGCAAGAGAAATACATCATCGTGCTGTCTTTGATGGAAGCGACAGCTATCTCTTTGATATCTTCTATGGGCAGATTGACATAGGTCCAGTTCTTTCCGTCATAGCGGTGGCGGTCATAGTCTATCTCGTAGCATTTGTAAAACTCACGGCTGGGGTCATTCATCAGCATCACGTAGTTGTCGGTCAGGTCATTGCCCAGAAATTCCTTGTAGAACGACAGCGGAGTATATTCTTTCGCTTCGCCTCCCTTCAAGCTCCAAGTGAATGTAGACACCGGTTCGCCGAGTGTCAGCACCAGCATGCGATAGACAGTAGCGAGCATTTCAGTTTTCTTCTTTTCCAGTTCGGCAGGCTTGGCTCCGGCAGCGGCAGCCTCACGGAGTTGTAAGCCGAATTCTTTCAGTTTCAGTCCTATCAGATTACTCATTTTCCCGGTGTTGTCACTGCTGAAAGTCTCTGTCATCACGCTCTTCGGCACAAGTCCATACTTACCTATAATATCCGATACACCAGTAAATTGTCCTCCATCGCTCAAGGGATTCTTGAAGAGCCATTCCACCATCTTGTCGCTCATCGGTTTTTCACGCGTATCAATGATTCCCTGTAAGAAAAGATTCGATTTTTCCAACTGGTCATAGAAGAAGCAGTAATTCTGCGAGAATTCCATTTCATCCAGTCCGTATTTGGCTATCATCTGACTGCGAAGTACATTCAGCCCCGTAAACAGCCAGCAACGTCCTGACGAGCGTTGATTGGTAATGCCTTTCGATAAGACTTTATGAGAGAAATGAGTGTCAAATCCTGCCTGGTTTTCCTGATTGAGCGCCAAGGTATTGATACTTGTTCCGCCTAAGGCATTGCGGATTGCCTTGTCTGCGGGAGTGGCCTGATAACTCTGTCTGATTTGATTCAGCATCTCGCTTGAAATGCCTCCTTGTTGTGCCTGCGCGGTCAATGCTGCCGCAAAAAGCAAGGCAAAAGTGATGTGTTTCTTCATATATGAAAATATAAGTTGATTATTTTAGGTCTGTAAAAGTACAAGTTATTTTTGAATCCCCCACGCTTCGGGAAAGAATTTTCCGGATATGTTATCGTACTTCTTCGATATCATGAGGTTTTAGCCGGCTATTTTCTTCTTTATCTTATAACCGGCAATTGCCACCGTGATGCTCATCAGCGGACTAATCAGATTGAAGAATGAATACGGAAGGTAAGTGAGTGTGGGCACACTCAGAATAGTTGCCTGAGTCATGCCACAGGTATTCCAGGGAATAAGTGGCGATGTGACTGTAACGGCATCTTCGGTGGTACGGCTCAGCAACCGGCTTTCGTACCCGTTTGCCGCATAAATATCCTTAAACATATTTCCGGTCAGAATAATGGAGATGTATTGGTCGGCAGTTGCCAAATTGAGGAACAATCCCGACGCAACGGTAGAAGATACCATTCCTACACGTCTCTTGGTGAAGCGGACAAATACAGAAGTGATACTGCCCAGCATGCCTCCTGCCGTCATAGCTCCTCCAAAGCACATGGCACAGACAATCAGCCAAATGGTGTTCATCATCCCCGACATTCCGCGGGTGGCTACCAGTTCGTTTATCTCCGCACTGCCTGTCTCCAGTTGGGTGCCGCCGAAGAGCATGCCCATGCCTCCTTTGAAAAGTGCAGTAAGTCCGGCCTCCCCCTGCCCTGCTATCTCGCGCAGCAAGTCCGGTTGGAAGATAAGTGCAAAGATGGCAGCCAATGTGGTGGAGATGAACAAAGTTATGACTGAAGGAACCTTGCGGGCAATCAGGACTCCCGTTATGATGGGGACAATCATCAGCCACCAGGAAATATTGAATTTGGAGTCGAGTGCCTGCATATATTCGGCAATATGGCCTGTGTCTGTCGCCTCATGGGACAGCCCGGCAACAGTGAAAATTATCAATGTGATGACCAATGACGGAATAGTGGTTATCATCAAATAGCGTATGTGTGTAAACAGCGGTGTGTCTGTCACGGAAGACGCCAAGATAGTGGTATCCGACAGCGGGGATACCTTGTCGCCGAAATAGGCACCCGAAATGATGGCGCCCGCTATCCAGCCTTCGCTGAAACCTTGTGCTTTGCCGATTCCCATCAGTGCAATGCCGATTGTGGCTATTGTGGTCCACGAGCTGCCGGTCATGACTGAGACAATGGCACAAATCACACAGGTAGACACGAGAAAAAAGTGGGGGTGTATCACCTGAATGCCATAGTAAATCAATGTGGGAACCACACCGCTAATCATCCATGCCCCCGACAAGGCACCGATAATCAGCAAAATAATCAGTGCCGTACTTACTCCGGCTATATTGTTTGTAATAGCCAGTTCAAAGTCTTTCCACGCCCTTCGATATCCGGCCATCCCTACCAATACGCAAACAGCCGTGGCCGTAAGGAGGCAAACCTGACTTCCGCCTGCCAATGCATCGCTGCCAAAGACACGGATGGTGGCAAACAATAATAGAATAAGCACAAATACAGGTAACAAAGAAATAAACGGAGAAGGAATTCTGTTATCTTTCATTCTTTTTTTATTCAGTTTTTATTCAAAATGCTAATAAAGCAAACCTTTTTGCTTTCACCGTGCAAAGTTCGGAATATTTTTTGAGTTCTAAAAGTCAGGTGCAGCTATTTAAATACTTTTTTTGTATTTATGGGCAAACATTTTCGTATAGGGGGCGTTATTAGTTGAAATTATAACCTAAAACTTAACAAATATGAATGAATTAGTTGGTGGCTTGGGCTACGCCGTAAAGAACTGGTGGATGTCCCTATTGCTGGGACTGCTTTACATTGCAGTAGCATTATGCCTTTTGTTCGCTCCCGTGAGCAGTTATGTGGCACTGAGTGTCATTTTCAGTATTTCAATTCTGGTCAGCGGTATCCTCGAAATCTTCTTTGCCGTCGGCAACAAGAAGATTATCAACAGTTGGGGATGGTATCTGGCAGGCGGTATCATTGACTTGCTGATAGGTATCTACCTGGTATTCTATCCGTTGGTAAGCATGGAACTGATTCCGTTTATCGTCGCATTCTGGCTCATGTTCAGAGGATTCACCCTTTGCGGTTACTCCACCGACCTGAAACGCTATGGCACCAAAGACTGGGGCTGGTATCTGGTCTTCGGCATTCTGGCCATTTTGTGTTCCATGGCTATCATTTGGCAACCGGGCCTCGGAGCTGTCACTGTGCTCTATATGCTGTCCATTACTTTCCTCATTATCGGTTGTTTCCGTGTCATTTTCTCGTTTGAGTTGAAAAGATTGCATAAAAACAAGTAAAAATCCAAGTTTATTTTGGGCTACTTCGGACGTATTTCGTACCTTTGTTAGCCCAAAATAAGCAATGATATCAAGTAAAAGTCTTAAATACACAGTCCGCATATTGCTAGGTATTCTCTTTGGGGTTTATCTGGGGATAATTGTGCTTCTGAACATTCCATACGTTCAGGGCAAACTGTCATTTATAGTGGGGAGAGAGTTGCGTAAGGTGCTCAATACGGAAGTTTCTGTGGGAAGAATCGACATGGGGCTGCTGAACCGTATCATTGTAGAAGATGTATTGCTGGAAGACCGCCAAGGCACGGAAATGCTGAAAGTGGCGCGTCTGTCCGCCAAATTTGAAATACTCCCCCTGCTGAAAGGGAAAATCACCATTACCAGCGTCCAGCTTTTCGGCTTCTCGGCCCACATGAAGCGGGAAACACCTCAGTCCCCCCCTAACTACCAATTTGTGCTGGATACCTTTGCTTCCAAAGACACGGTGAAGACACAGACGAATCTGGACTTGCGCATCAACTCTCTATTGATAAGGCGCGGACGTATCACGTATGATGTCTTGTCCGAACCCGAGACACCCGGACAGTTCAACACCAGTCACCTTGCCGTGAAGAATTTCGCAGCTACCGTTTCACTGAAAGCGCTTCGCAATGACTCGTTGAACGCCTCTATCCGTCGTCTGAGCTTTGAAGAACAATGCGGTTTCGCTCTACAGAAGTTCTCAATGAGAGTCACCGCCAACAATAAGCGACTGAATATAAAGGATTTCTCCCTCGAACTTTCGAATTCTGCTTTAAGCATTGACAGCCTTTCCATGCGTTACGACAGTTTGCCGAATCTTCCCAGACTGACAGCCAACGTGCAATATCAAGGGCGGGTCAACGCCTCTGTCGTGCTAAAAGATATAGCCCCTTTTGTTCCGGCTTTGGCCAAATTCGAGACTCCGTTACATTTCAACATGGATTTCTCCGGCAAAGGGAAAAATATAGACTGCCCTACCCTGCGGCTGACCGACAACCACAGCCTGATGATTAACGGAGAAGCATCCGTAGCCGACTGGGATGCGGGAAGAAATATGTATATCATGGGCAAGCTGACAAACGTAAACCTGAATAAAGAAGGCATCAGCACCGTGATGAGCAATGTGGCAGGAAAAGTGCCCCCTCTGTTTCAGCAGTTGGAGTATGTACGTTTTAGCGGTGACGCCACCGGATACCTTCATGATTTGATTGTAACGGGACTTCTGCGTACAGGTGTAGGTACAGTGAAAGCCGATGTAATGATGAGCATCGACGAACAGCAAAACCGTACCTATTCGGGAAGCATCGCCAGCGCCGACCTGAATGTGGGTAAACTGCTTGACAACGAAAAGAAATTCGGTACAGCGGACTTCAACGTGGAACTGAAAGGATTCAATTACAAAAACCACTATCCCGAATCTTATATCAAAGGAACTATTTCTTCGTTCGAATACAGCCAATATAAATATGAGAATATAGCCCTGGACGGCGTGTATAAAGACGGAGGGTTCAATGGTAAGCTGGCAATGGATGATGACAACGGCTCCGTTCAGATAGACGGTAGCTTCAATGTGGCATGTGCCATACCCGAATTCAACTTGAAGGCCGCCCTCAGAAACTTCAGGCCGAACAACCTTCATTTATCCGATAAATATAAAGATACGGACATTTCCCTGAACCTGACAGCAGACTTTACCGGAAAGTCCATCGACGATATGAACGGAAGAATCCGTTTGGACAGCTTGCTAATGAATGCTCCCGAAGGGAATAACTACTTCCTTGACAACCTTACCATTACAGCAGGACAGGTAGAAGGACAAAAGGAATTGCAAGTGCTTTCCTCGTTCATGACGGCCGTCATACGCGGAGATTATTCTTATAACACAATTCCGGCCAGTATATTACAAACCGTTCAACGCTACATCCCTTCCCTGCTCACGCTGAACGAAAATATGCCGGTTCCTCACAATAACTTCAATTTCGACATCAGAGTAGACAATACGGAATTCTTTCAAAAGCTCTTTCAGATACCGTTGGAACTAGAATTCCCCGCCTCCGTCAGAGGATATTTCAACGACCGTGAAGAAAAGCTGCGCGTCGAAGGGCATTTCCCGGCTTTCAAATATAACGGCACCCATTATGACTCGGGGGTACTCATCTGCGAAAATCCGTCAGACTGGTTCAAATGTTCCCTCAGAACCGGTATGCTGATGAACAGTGGTGCAATGGTAAACCTTACCGTCGACACCCAAGCCAAAAACGACCGGCTGGAGACAACCGTCAATTGGGGAAATAACACAAACGTCACTTATGGAGGTAAATTCGCTGCAGTGACCCAATTCTATAAGACAGAAGGAAAACACCCCATCTTACAGGCTGACATCAATATCAAGCCCACAAAGGTAGTGTTGAACGATACGATTTGGAATATACATCCTTCGCATATCGCCGTAGACTCCGGACGTGTCTATATCGACAACTTTTTGTTTGAGCATAAAGACCAGCATTTACGTATTGACGGCAAATTGACAAAGAGCAAGGAAGACTCCTGCCGTATCGATTTAAAGAATATCAATTTGGAATATGTACTGGATATAGTGCATTTTGACGATGTAGCATTCAACGGCCTGGTCACCGGAACGGTCAACCTGAAAGGGGTGATGAAAGAACCTGCCATGCACACCAGGCTCAATGTACATAATTTCTGCCTGAATAAAGCACTATTGGGTGAAGCTGATATCACAGGTGTATGGGATGCGGAGCTGGGTGGAGTGCGTCTTGATGCAAAGATTGCGGAAGAAGGCATCTCGGCTACGCATGTCACAGGATATGTATCTCCGAAAATGAAAGGGCTGGACCTGATGATTAAAGCGGACAGTACCAACATCGGACTCATCCAACCCTTTGTAGAAGGCATATTCAGCGATTTAACCGGACGTGTCAACGGTCATATCAGACTCTATGGAGACTTCAAGCATCTGGATTTGGAAGGAGAGGCACGTGCCAATATAGATACCAAGATTGATGTACTGAATACCTATTTCCAAATACGCAATGATTCGGTGCATATCTCCTCCGGGCAACTACTGTTTACCGACGTACACGTGTACGACCGTGAAGGAAACAGTGGAATAGTCAATGGCTATCTGCATCACACCAAACTAAAGAACCTGATGTATCATTTTAATATCAGCGGCAATAATCTGTTGATGTATGACACCCACGAAGCCGGCGATATGCCCTTCTACGGCAGAGTGTACGGTTCGGGAAGCGTCATATTGGACGGAGGAAACAACGCCATGACCGTAGATGCCTCACTGACAACAGGACGCAACACCTCTTTTACTTATATCACAGGTATCACGACAGAGGCTACCAATACCCAGTTCATCACCTTTGTGGACAAAACCCCCAAACGTATCCATGATAATGTGGAAACCAATCTGTATCATCACTCAAACGTGCAGAAAGAAAAAGAGGAAGAAGGCCCCCCCATGGATTTGCGCATCAATATGCTGATTAACGCTACTCCCAATGCTACCATGAAAATCGTGATGGACCCGGTGGCAGGAGACAATATTACAGCGACAGGCAACGGAAATCTGCAGGTGAACTACTTTAATAAAGGAGACTTTAAGATGTTCGGCAACTACATTATCGACCAGGGAATGTATAAGCTCAGCATGCAGGAAGTGATTCGCAAAGATTTTACATTGAAGTCTGGCGGCACAGTCACTTTCACGGGTGACCCCTATCAGGCCAATCTGGACCTCCAGGCAATCTATACGGTAAACTCCGCCTCATTGAGTGATTTAGGTATCGACACTTCTCTTTCACAGGGACAAAGCACCGTGAAAGTCAATTGCCTGATGAACCTGACCGGAAACCTGTCCAGTCCCGATATTAAATTTGACTTGGACTTACCGACTGTCAAGGAAGAGGACCGCGATGTGGTGCGCAGCATCACCAGCACAGAAGAGCAAATGAATACACAAATCATTTATCTGTTGGGTATCGGTAAATTCTACACCTACGATTATGCCAACAACGACCAGTCCTCCAATGCCACCAGTTCATTAGCTTTCAGCACATTATCCGGTCAGCTCAATAATATGCTCTCCCAATGGATGGACAATAAGAACTGGAATATCGGCGCCAACCTGAGCACAGGAGACAAAGGATGGACAGACGTAGAAGCCGAAGCTGTCCTTTCCGGCAGATTATTGAATAACCGACTGATTATCAACGGCAATTTTGGTTATAAGGACAATGCAATGGCAAACACCAACTTCGTGGGTGATTTTGAAGCCATTTGGCTGCTGACCAAAAACGGCGACTTCCGTTTACGAGGATACAATCAGACCAACGACCGCTATTTCACTAAATCAACCCTGACCACACAAGGTATCGGTATCATGTATAAAAAAGATTTCGATAAGTGGAATGACCTGTTCCGTTGGTTCTTGTGGAAAAGAGCCCATAAAAAAGAGGAAAAAGAAGACACCTCCTCTTCCTCCCCTGCTTCGCAAACAAAGCGAAACGACCACTAATTAAATTAAAGAATATGAAGAAAACTTATTTGCCGGCAGAATGGCACAAACAAAGCTTGATACAATTGACATGGCCCCATATAGACACTGATTGGGCCTATATGTTGGAAGAAGTAGATACTTGCTTCCTTAATATAGCTTACGAAATTTTGGAACGTCAGCCTTTGCTGGTAGTAGCCCCGGAGCCTCATCGAATCGGGGACAGAATCTATGAACACGGATGCAATGTGAAGAATCTCACCGTTTCGGCCGTGAAGACTAACGATACATGGGCACGCGACCACGCCTTTATTACCATGCTGAAAGAAAACGGAGAACCGCTCTTGTTGGATTTCTGCTTTAACGGTTGGGGAATGAAGTTTGCCGCCAATTATGATAATATGATAAACTCCAATCTATATTATCGCTGCAAGACATTGACCGGAGAATATGTCTACCAAAGAAATTTCATTTTAGAGGGAGGCTCGATAGAAAGTGATGGAAAGGGAACGCTCCTCACCACAGAGAAGTGCTTGCTGTCTCCCAACCGAAACGAGAAAACAAAAGAAGAAACGGAACAATATCTGAAAGAAATATTCAACTTGAAACAGGTGTTATGGCTGAAGCACGGTTATCTGGCCGGAGACGATACAGACAGTCATATCGACACGCTGGCACGTTTCTGTCCCGACGATACCATCGTATATGTGCAATGCACAGACAAAAAAGACGAGCATTATGAAGAGCTGGCGGCAATGGAGGAAGAGCTGAAAGCTTTCCGGACACCGGAGGGAAATCCCTACCGCTTACTCCCCCTCCCTATGGCCGATGCCATTTATGATATAAATGAAGAACGGCTGCCGGCAACCTATGCCAATTTCCTGATTATGAATGAAGCCGTTCTGCTTCCCACATACAATCAGCCCAAGAACGATACTCGTGCTAAAAAAATGTTGGAAAAAGCTTTTCCAGGAAGAGAGATTGTCTGTGTGAATTGCACGGCACTGATTAAACAACATGGCTCACTTCATTGTGTCACCATGCAATATCCTGAAGGTGTATATTAATAAGATGTTTACAATATGAGAAGAACAATTAAAGTAGGACTCATTCAGCAGTGTTGTACAGGCAGCCCGGCTGAAAACATGGATAAACTGAAACGCAGTATAGAGGATGTAGCATCCAAGGGCGCAGAACTAGTGGTGTTGCAGGAATTGCATAACACGCTTTATTTCTGTCAGACAGAAGACACCTCCCTGTTTAATCTGGCAGAAACGATTCCCGGCCCTTCCACCGAATTCTACAGTGGGATTGCATCCGCCAACGGCATCGTACTAGTCACTTCTTTATTTGAAAAACGTGCTCCGGGAGTCTATCATAACACAGCCGTTGTATTTGATAAAGACGGCAGCATGGCCGGAAAGTACAGAAAAATGCATATCCCGGACGATCCTGCATATTATGAGAAATTCTATTTCACTCCGGGAGACTTGGGGTTCGAGCCTATCCAAACCTCAATAGGAAAATTGGGCGTACAAGTTTGTTGGGACCAATGGTATCCTGAAGGAGCACGTCTGATGGCTCTGAAAGGTGCTGAAATTCTAATCTATCCCACTGCCATCGGTTGGGAAAGTACAGATACCCCGGAAGAAAAGGCCCGCCAACTGGAGGCATGGGTCATTTCCCAACGAGGACATGCCATAGCCAACGGATTACCCGTAATAGCAGTCAATCGCGTAGGACATGAGCCCGACCCCTCGAAACAGACAAATGGAATTCAGTTTTGGGGAAATAGCTTTGCAGCAGGCCCTCAAGGTGAAATTCTGGCACAGGCCGGCAACATGGAAGAGCAAAACATAGTAGTGGAAGTAGACATCACGCGAAGCGAAGAAGTTCGCCGTTGGTGGCCATTCTTCAGAGACCGCAGGATAGACGAATTTGACAAATTGACCAAACGATTTATTGACTAAAAGACGAATAAGTAGAAGAACGGTAGAAACGTTATCGTTATATAAATTCACATATTCGTTAAACAAATTGCGATTGAAGCTGTTTTGTTATCAGATTATCTAAAAGATATATTGATTAACAAAACAGCTTTAATTATGAAAAAAGTATTATTCTTAGCAGCATTGTTACTTGTTTGCTTCAGCGGAGTAACGAATGCACAAACCAGAAAACAAAGAGAAGATGCCAAACGCGAAGCATGGAAAAAAGAACGTCAGGAAAAGAAGGCTTTGGAAGCGCAACAGGATTCCGTGTCTTTCATGAAAGCTATCGATGCCTTGAAAAACGGTTCTTTTGTTTTGGAAGCCGACAACGTAGTATTCCGTAATGGTATCATGCGTTTCGTGTCCTCAAACACCAACTATGTGGAAGTAAACGACGGACAAGGAATTATTCAGACTGCCTTCACTAACTTTGTGTATAACTGGAGTCCGAACGGTCTGGGCGGTGTCACAGTACAGGGTAGCGTAAACGGTATAAGTATGCGCCAAGATAAGGATGGTAATGTGTATTACAACTACGGCATCAACGGCATTGCTGTATCAGCCACCGTCTCCATTGTATTGACCGGCGGTACTAATCAGGCCAGTGTAACCGTCAACCCGAATTTCTCCGGAAATACGTTGACCATGAACGGTTATTTGGTTCCTTACAATGAAAGCGACGTGTTCCAGGGAACAACCTGGTAATGCTTATCGAAAGACAATATAAAAAAACTCCTGAGAGCTATCTTTCAGGAGTTTTTTATGTATCTGTTACTTTTATTCTTTAATATCGACAACCAGATTCAACTCATCCAACTGTTTTTGGTCCAAAGCAGCAGGAGCATCCAACATCACATCACGTCCACTGTTATTCTTCGGGAATGCAATGCAGTCACGGATACTGTCAAGACCGGCAAACAACGATACCCAACGGTCGAGGCCGTATGCCAAACCACCATGAGGAGGAGCACCATATTTAAATGCATTCATCAGGAAGCCAAACTGCTCTTGTGCCTTTTCAGGAGTAAAGCCCAGAATCTCGAACATCTTGGCCTGCAGCTGAGAGTCATGGATACGGATAGATCCCCCTCCTACTTCTACACCATTTACAACCATATCGTATGCATCGGCACGAACAGCCGCCGGGTCTGTATCCAACAAGGGAATGTCTTCATCTTTCGGATGAGTAAACGGATGGTGCATTGCCATCAAGCGGTTTTCTTCTTCGCTCCACTCAAACATCGGGAAGTCAACAACCCACAGGCAAGCAAACTTATTCTTGTCACGCAAGCCCAATTGACGGCCCATCTCCAGACGAAGTTCACACAACTGCTTGCGAGTCTTCATGGCATCGTCACCACTCAGAATCAGAATCAAATCACCCGGTTTAGCACCAAAAGCTTCTTTCATCTGTTGCAGCACCTCTTGTGAGTAGAATTTATCTACGCTTGATTTTACATTTCCATCAGCTTCTACGCGAGCATACACCATACCCTTTGCACCAATCTGCGGTCTCTTAACGAAATCAGTCAACTGGTCAAGCTGCTTGCGGGTATAAACGGCAGCACCCTCTGCACAAATACCGCCAATATATGCAGCATCATCAAACACAGAGAAGCCGTGACCTTTCAGAATATCCATCAGTTCAACAAACTTCATTCCGAAACGCAAATCGGGTTTGTCGCTACCATAATATTTCATAGCATCCGCCCACGGCATACGAATGAACGGCTCAGTGAGTTCAACGCCACGCAATTCCTTGAACAAATGTTTGGCCATTCCTTCAAAGGTAGAAATGATATCTTCCTGCTCCACAAAGCTCATCTCACAGTCTATCTGAGTAAACTCAGGCTGGCGGTCAGCACGAAGGTCTTCATCACGAAAACATTTCACGATTTGGAAATAGCGATCCATGCCCGACACCATCAATAACTGTTTCAATGTTTGCGGTGACTGAGGCAATGCATAGAACTGTCCCGGATTCATGCGTGAAGGAACCACAAAGTCGCGGGCCCCTTCAGGAGTAGAACCGACCAACATAGGTGTTTCTATCTCGAGGAACCCTTTGCTGTCCAGATAACGACGTACTTCCATCGTCATTCTATGGCGTAATTCCAAATTCTGACGGACACAACCGCGTCGCAAATCCAAATAACGGTATTTCATGCGGATATCGTCACCGCCGTCACTATTGTCTTCAATAGTGAAAGGAGGAGTAAGTGCGCTGTTGAGGACATTCAGTTCCGATACGATAATTTCTATTTCACCGGTAGGAATATTCGTATTTTTATTTGAACGCTCATTCACTTCACCGGTCACCTGAATCACAAATTCACGTCCTAAATGATTAGCGCGTTCGCAAAGTTCGGCATTCACTTCTGTATTGAATACCAGCTGAGTAATACCATAACGGTCGCGAAGGTCGACGAAGGTCATTCCTCCCATTTTACGTGCACGCTGTACCCAGCCGGCCAACGTTACACTTTTGCCTGCATCGGAGAGTCGCAACTCTCCGCAAGTATGACTTCTGAACATATATTCTTTAATTTTAATCAATTATCGTGCAAAGGTACGACATGTTTTTCATTTATGCAATTTTATTGATTGGCTTCTAATGTCAATAATTACATATTATTATTCATAAAAAAAGTCCCGTTACACGAATGGTTACGGAACTTCTTTCCTGATAAGCAAATTACCGGTTATCAACCTTTAAACATTTCTATTATCTCTTTCAACTCTCCGGGAAACACCTCCCCTGTCTTTTGCCAAAGAATGGAATTATTCTTCATGAGAATAAAACTTGGAACAGTATCGACGTCGAATTCCTTAGCTACCTTCTCGTCTCCTTCGGTATTAACACGAATAATATTTATAGGATTTTCAAATTCATGTATCACAGGGTCTATCCATTCATAATGCGGCGACCAGTCGGCATAAAAAATCAGCAATGTCAAGTTTCCCGATTGCCCGGCATCTTCTATTTGTTTTGCAAGATTCATATTTATTCAGCTTTTAAGTTTTTATACAATCATTGTTATCCCCTGCTCCCCAAACTATCCGTATCCGGATTCAGTTCTTTTACGGCAGCTTTCACTTGCTTCTTGGTAGGTTTACCGGTATTGGCCACTTGTTCCACCGGATATCTCTTTTCCTCTTTGAGCAAATTTACTTTTTGCTCTTCTTCTTGCTTTTTGTTCTCTGTGATATGCATACTCATTATCTTTTTAGGATTCATGCTAATGGAACAATACAAATTAATAGATGGTTCATTATTCCCTTTAAAATTTGCTTCCACCTCCCCCCTCCATTATTCTTTTTTCGGATAACACTGCAATGCGAAGTCTGTCGCCTCCACATTGTGGGCAGTAATATGGGAAAAGGAAGAAAAAAAGTTTTGCTTTTAACAATCTAATATTCAACCATATAAAAAGAAACAATGAAAACACAAGATAAAAAAGATGCGCAAAAGTTTGCAGATATAAAAATAACTCGTACCTTTGCATCGCTTTTGAAAAACAAAGCAACACTAAAATAAAGATTCGGGGTGTAGCGCAGTCCGGTTAGCGCACCTGCTTTGGGAGCAGGGGGTCGTGGGTTCGAATCCCGCTACCCCGACACAATGAAAATCAAGGAGTTACGATAAAAAGTAGCTCCTTTTTTTATTGCAAGAATCTATCATCGGCATAAAAACTTCAAAGAGAAACAACTACCCTTCCCTATTTCACTCGAAACAGAGATACTTCCTCCATGCAGATTCATTATTTGTTTGCATAAACTAAGCCCGATGCCGGAACCTGTCGGTTTGGTGGTAAAGAACGGAACAAATATCTTATCCAGTACATCGGGAAGAATACCACTGCCATTATCACTGACCGTAAGCATAAACACTTGCTTTTCTTTCTCATAATGAGTGGTAATTACCACCTCAGGGGCTTCCTGCTCCGCACAGGCTTCACCTGCATTTTTCAATAGGTTGATAAGCACTTGCTCTATTTGAGAACGATCCAACATCAATATCTTGTCTGCATCCTCTGTCTTATATATATAATGTATATCCCGACTGGGGAATAGTTTCTTTAAATCACCCAACAATTCTTCCATTCTGACCGGGGCAAGAACAGGCATCGACAAGCGGGACAATTTCCGATAGTTCTCTACAAAGCCGAGCAGCCCCTTACTTCTCCGATGAATAGTCTGCATCCCCTGCAGCATAATGCCGTAATCTTTCGCGTTCATTCCATTCTGCACAGCCCGCTCACTCAATGTTTCACTCAATGAGATGATGGGGGCAATGGAGTTCATTATCTCGTGAGTCAAGACACGAATCAATTTCTGCCAAGCCTCTATCTCGTTTTCTTCGAGTACGGAATGAATGTTCTTCAGATTTATCAGACGTAAATCCACTCCTTGAGAAGAGTACCCGGTGACCGTCACTGCCAATTCCTGCATGACATCTCCACGGCAGATGCGAACCGCCTTTACTTCACCCGGTTGAAGCGATGTGACAATCACAGGAAAACTAGCGTTGAGGGAAGACAGTTCACTTAACGAATGAATGGGATAACCGCATAAATCATGAACTGCCGCACTGTTCATCCAATGCACAATTCCACTGCTGTCTGCTACCAACAAACTACTGTCTACCGTATTGAGCAGCGTTTCATAATATTGATAACGTTCTTCTTTTTCTGATAGCTTCGTCCTGAACTCGGACACCACCTTATTTATTTCTTCGGCAAGCAACTGCTCGGAACGCGACTTATGCCGGACTGAAAAACTTAAAGAAAAATCAGAATACCGAATTCCCTCTATCATGCGGGCTACCATAAGGGTGGTTTTCTGTTGCCATTGGCATAAATAAAAGATGATGCCTACCACAACCAATGATGAAAACAACAAACAAAAATAGAGTTCATGCCGGAAAAACAGATAAGCGGCAATGGACGCTACCGCCAATAACAGCATGAGCAACACGATGCGGAGTATTTGAAATCGATTCATAACCCTAATTTTTCTAATTTACGATAAAGAGCATATCTCGTTATACCCAAATACTCGGCAGCACGGCTCAAATTGCCTTCACTGCGCTTCATGGCACGCTCTACGGCATGACGCTCCAATTGTTCCAGGTTCAGGATTTCATCAGTATCCACCTTCTTTTCGGGCTGTGGCTGCAGCATAAAATTAGACGGCTTCAACAATGGAGAATCCGACAAAATCACCGCACGTTCAATGGCATGCTGCAATTCGCGTACATTACCCGGCCAATGATAGCGCATCAGCTTTTGCTTCGCCTCACGGCTGAGTCCGTTTATCTCTTTCTTATACTTATGGATATAGCGTTGTAAAAAATAGTCTGCCAAAAGAAGGACATCCTCACCCCTGTCACGCAAAGGAGGAATATGGATTTCGATTGTATTGATACGATAGAGCAAGTCCTGGCGGAAATTTCCCTCTTCCACCATCCGGTGAATATTTACGTTGGTGGCACTAATCAGACGGACATCAATGGGAATCGTATTCGTTGCGCCCAAACGCGAAATCTGCCTCTTTTCTATCGCCGTCAACAGCTTGGACTGCATAGGCAGCGAAAGGTTTCCGATTTCATCCAAAAAGAGTGTTCCTCCCGAGGCTACTTCCATACGTCCGGCTTTTGCTTTGCGAGCATCTGTAAATGCCCCTTTCTCATAGCCGAAGAGTTCACTTTCAAAAAGGGTTTCGGGAATGCTCCCCAAGTCAATCGTAATAAACGGAGATTCCCTGCGGGGAGAATAATGGCGGAGCGAACGCGCCACCAAATCTTTTCCGGTTCCATTCTCTCCCAATATTAATATATTGGCGTCTGTATCCGACAGCTTCTGAATGGTATCAAACACACTTTGCATTGCTTCCGAACGACCAATCATGTTGGGAATCATTTCATCTTGCCCACTCAATGCCACCACCTGCTCCTTCAATTGCTTTATCTCTTTACGGGAATCCCGCAACTTGATGGCCGACGACAAAGTAGCCAGTAACTTTTCTTTCTCCCAGGGTTTGGGAATAAAATCAATCGCCCCCGCCTTAATAGCCCTCACTGCTTTGTCTGTATCTGCATAGGCCGTCATAAAGAGTACGACCGCTTGCGAATCCAACTTCAAAATCTGCTCCAGACAATCAAATCCCTCTTGTCCGCTGATGGCGTCACGGCGGAAGTTCATATCCAGAAGAATGACATCCGGCTGAAAAGTGGTCATGAAATATTCTATGCGCCCCGGTTGGGTAGTGACTTTCACCTTCTCCACATAAGGCTCCAACAAAAGATTTAGTGCGAAAAGCACATCTTCGTTATCGTCTATAATGAGTATTTTTCCTCTATTTTCCATTATCTTAATTTTAGTATGCAGGAAATATCTTTTCCCGTGAGAGCAAAGATACGGTTTTTTAAGATGCGCTGTATGTGCGTATCCGCACTATTTTTGTGCGAATGCGCACGCAGTCTTCAGCGTCCACCTATCTGCAAATTACTGAAACACAACATAATATAATTATGGCACGCATTTTGATAATTATGAAAGCATAAAACAAACAGTATGAAACGATATTATATTTTAGCTTTTTATATTCTACTCGGTGTAGGAACAGCCACAGCACAAGAAGAAACAATCAGCCTCACGTTACAGCAGGCCATTGAAATTGCACAAGAACATTCGCCACAAGCCCAAGCTGCACGACACACTTATCGTGCAGCTTACTGGAACTACCGCTTCTTCCGTGCAAACTATTTGCCGTCTGTCACTTTGAGTTCATCTCCCAACCTCAACCGGGAAATCAATAAGATTACCCAGCCGGACGGCACAAACCTATTTATCAAACAAAACCAGCTAAGTACAGACCTGAGCTTGAAAATTAATCAGAATGTGTGGTTCACCGGCGGTAGTTTCTTTGTCAAGACCACCACCCAGCGCATTGATGAATTCGAGAATGATATCACGGCATACAATACCCAACCGGTGGTTATCGGTTATGAGCAGTCTCTCTTCGGTTACAACTCCCTGAAATGGGACCGCCGCATAGAGCCTATCCGCTATCGTGAGGCACGCAAAGCATATTCCGAAGCCTTAGAACTGGTCGCCTCACAAACCAGTAGCCTATTCTTCAACTTGGCAACAGCACAAACCAATCTGGATATAGCCACTTCCAACCATGCCTCGGCCGACACCCTGTATAGATACGCCGAAGGAAGATATAATATAGGTACTATCAATGAAAACGAAATGCTCCAACTCGAAATAAACAAACTTACGGAGGAAACCAATGTAATGAACGCCCGCATCGAGGTGGAAGATCAAACACAGACTTTACGCTCCTTTCTAGGGATAAACCGGGAAGTCAACTTGCGGGTCATCGCCGATGATGAAATTCCCAATTTCGAAATTCCCATGCAGGAAGCACTGCATCTGGCGTTCGAGAACAGCCCCGAACCTGATACCTACGAACGCCTGAGACTGGAAAGTCGCAGTGCACTGGCCTCAGCCAGAGCCAATGCCGGACTGAAAGCGGATTTATACGTTCAGTTCGGTTTGTCACAGACTGGCAATAAGCTTGCCGATTCTTACCGTGATCCGCTGAACCAACAATACGCCAGCATCGGTATCTCGCTCCCTATCCTGGACTGGGGACGAGGCAAAGGACGAGTACGGGTGGCACGCTCCAATGTAGACTTGGTAAACACACAAACAGAACAGAGAATGAAGGATTTCGAATTGAATGTTTGTAAAATGGTACGCCAATTCAATCTGCAAGCCTATCGGGTGGCCGTTGCTTTCAAAACAGACAAGACAGCCGAAAAACGGCATGAAGTGGCAAAGCGGTTGTATATTCTCGGAAAGTCTACCATATTGGACCTCAATGCTTCCATTACTGAAAAAGACAGGGCCAGGCGTGATTATATCACTGCTCTGAAAACATATTGGGGATTGTACTACGGAATAAGAAGTATGACTGGATATGATTTTCAGAACCGTTGTCCAATAGAGGAAAGAATCGGATACGAACAAAATAAATAAAAACTATGGATATTAAAATTGAAAAGAAACCGTGGTATATACGCCATCGTTATTACCTGCTGGGAGGTATCGTCTTTGTTATCTTCCTGATTTATGTTATCAGCCTTTCATTCGGTCCCCGTAAATTACGGATAGAAACCGACAACATACAGATTGCGGAAGTGAAGGATGACAAGTTCATGGAATATGTCGATGTGGAAGGATTAATTCAGCCTATTCTGACCATTAAGATAAATACCCGCGAAGCCGGAAGTGTAGAGCGCATCATCGGTGAGGAAGGAACGATGATGAAGAAAGGAGATTCTATCCTTGTGCTCAGTAATCCTGACCTGCTTCGCTCTATCGAAGACCAACGCGATGAATGGGAGAAACAGCGGATTACTTATAAAGAAAAGGAAATCGAGATGGAGCAAAAAAGCCTTACGCTGAAACAACAGACCCTGCAGACCCAATATGAAATGGACCGCTTGGCCAAAAGCTTCGGCCTGGATAAAGAGGAATATAAAATGGGGATTAAAAGTAAAGCCCAACTGGAAGTTTCGGAAGACGAATATAATTATAAGTTGCAGAACAGCGCCCTCCAGATGGAAAGCCTTCGCCATGATTCGGCTGTGACGATTATCCGGAAAGATTTATTGAAGAATGACCTCGAACGTGAACAAAAGAAATTTACGCGTTCACTGGAACGAATGAATAATCTGGTAGTCACGGCACCGGTTTCCGGCCAGCTCAGTTTCGTAAAAGTGACTCCGGGACAACAGGTAGCATCGGGTGAAAGCATAGCCGAAATCAAAGTCCTCGATCAATATAAGATTCATACCTCCCTCAGCGAATATTATATTGACCGAATCACGACCGGCTTGCCTGCCACCATAAACTACCAAGGGAAGCGTTATCCATTAAAGATTACAAAAGTAGTGCCCGAAGTTAAAGACCGCATGTTTGACGTCGACCTTGTCTTCACTGGAGATATGCCTGACAATGTGCGCGTTGGAAAGAGTTTCAGAGTACAAATTGAGCTGGGACAGCCTGAACAGGCGATTGTCATTCCACGTGGAAATTTCTACCAATCCACCGGCGGACAATGGATTTATAAAGTCAATAGCTCAAAAACCAAAGCTATAAAAGTCCCCTTGACAATAGGACGCCAAAACCCGCAGCAGTACGAGATAACAGAAGGATTACAGCCCGGAGAATTGGTAGTTGTCACAGGATATGATACCTTTGGCGACGCGGAAGAACTGATATTAAAATAAAAGCGCACAGAATGAAAACACTGAAATACGCCGGACGCTTCCTGATGCGTTCAAAATCATATACAATTATCAATCTCTTGGGACTGGCGTTCAGCCTGGCCTGCTGCATCATCCTGATGCGGTATATTCATCGGGAACTGACCGTGGACTCGCATTGCATCGACCCGCAACACATCATCATCCCGTTGCGGGATATAGAAGGAAACATTCATCCCGGAAATCTGGAGCAAGGCTGGTCGGACACGGATTCAACCTACATTCCGGAAAGTCAAGTCGTGGAGCGATGCCGCCTGCAAATTCAGCAAAGGGACAATGTAAAGTATGAGAACAGCAATTATGCAATGAACATAATGGCTGTCGACTCTACATTCTTTCACTTTTTCCATTACCCCATATTGACGGGAGAGGCACGACTGACGGCTCCCGACGATGCTATTATCACCCGACAGTATGCCCACCAGCTGTTTGGGAACGAGAATCCGGTAGGGAAAGTCGTGGAGTATTATGGAAAAGACGTTATTATACGAGGAATGATAGATGAACCGAGATGTAAGACCTTACTTCGGTTTGACATGCTCGTGTCACACAACCTGATAAAGCGGTGGCAGCAAATGGACATATCATTAGAGCGTGTGCTTCCCGGAGTAGACCTGGACGAGATAAACAAACTCAGCAATGTATTTAAGAAAGATAAAAGAGGAAACAGCATACGCTGGAAATTCATTCCTTGGAAAGACTTCTATTGGGAGAATGCCGTCGGACATAATGACGATTACGATTCTATGATGCAATTCGGAAACCGTATCCACCTGTATATTCTTTCGGGCGTAGCCATCTTATTACTGATGGTGGGAATATTGAACTTCATCAATATATATATGGTGTTCATGATGAAACGTTCCAAAGAATACGGAGTAAAAAAAGTATTCGGCCTGCAACGCTTGCCGCTATTTATGCAAATCTGGCTGGAAAACCAAATCTTGACCGTCGTCGCACTGCTGACGGCATGGCTGTTGGTGGAAGCCAGCCAAATTCCTGTCAGCCAACTGATGGGTGAGCGAATCGGTTACTCTGCATTCGACTGGCAGATATCATTGGGCTTCTTGGTTTTACTGCCTTTGGTTACGTCCGTCTACCCGTATATCAAATACAATTACCTGTCTCCCATTGCGTCTATCCGCTCGATTGCATCGAATCGCCACTCCATCACCATCCGCATGGCATTCCTGTTCTTGCAGTATAGCATCACCGTATTGCTGCTTGTCCTGTCGCTCTACTTTGGCAAACAGTTGAACTTTTTACTGTCTACTCCTCCCGGATACCGGACAGAAGGAATCCTCAGAGCCGAATTGTTCCATGAAAACAATAATTATCTGGTACACGATAAGGAGGAGGATCAGAACAAGCGTTCTGCCCGATATAGTTATATCAAACAGCAACTGAATGAATGTCCCTACATTGAAAGGTGGATGATTTCGCACCCTTCCATATTAAGAGGAAATGCTTTCAGCACTTTGCTGAATGATAAAGATACACACCTTAATATGCTCACTCTGTTTCCTTCGCCCAACTTTTTCCATATATATGGTTTGAAGGTGCTGGAGGGAGAAATTCCGCAAAAGTTCGAAAGCTGGAGTGACTATAAAATCATTCTGAATAAAGCGGCGATGAAAGCGATGGGGTATACCCGAATGGAGGATGCTTTTGTGCGGAGCGAATCACCACTCTGGATAACTGTCAGAAATGGGAAAATGGAAGAGGGAGGAACCAAACTGATGCCCGTAGTAGCTGTGATAGACGACTATTATCCTGCACATATAACCCAAGGAGTAAAGCCGATGGCATTTGTTGTCGGAGAAGAAGGCGGTGACGGTGATTTCATAATAGCCACCAAGCCCGGTAAGGAGAAAGAAGTAATGGAGCTCCTTAAAAAGATAGAAAAAGAAATATACAATACGGAGGAGTTCAACCATTCCTGGCTTACGGATGAAGTTCACAACTTATATTCCGAAGATAGAGAAACGGCACATATTTACTCTGTTTTTGCCTTGATAGCCATAGCAATCTCTTGTCTCGGCCTGTTCGGATTATCCCTGTTCGACATCCGGCAGCGTTATCGCGAAATAGCCATCCGCAAAGTAAACGGTGCCGGCATAAAAGAGCTTTACTTGTTGCTTTTCCGTAAATACATCAAGGTGATAGGCGGTGCGTTTATAGTGGCAGTGCCTCTCTCCTATTATCTCATACATATTTATACGCGAGCATTCATCATGAAAGCCCCTATCGGCATCGGCATCTATTTCATTGCTTTATTGGTGATTCTCATCATTTCGTTGGGAACTCTGATATGGCAAATACACAAAGCCGCCAACATAGACCCTGCCCTAATTATAAAATCAGAATAAACTCATAAAAAAAATGAAAACACTGAAATACGCCGGACGCTTCCTGATGCGTTCAAAATCATATACAATTATCAATCTCTTGGGACTGGCGTTCAGCCTGGCCTGCTGCATCATCCTGATGCGGTATATTTACCGGGAGCTGACTGTAGACACACACTGCATCGACCGTGAAAACATATATGGGGTACATGTCAATATGGAAGGCAGTGAATCATTGACCGGCATCAGGCAAATCAACTATGATACCGTCAACATAGACAAACAGTCCATTGGAGCGATAGCCACCTACATACCGCTGGAACAGGATTACATTCAATTGGAAACCAACCGCTATACAGCAAGATGCCTTGTAACGGACAGTGTGTTTTTCCAATTCTTCCACTATCCCGTGATACATGGAAACACATCGCTGAAAACTCCTCAGTCGGCATTATTGACAGAAGCTTTTGCACGCAAGATTTTTGGAAATGAAAACCCGATAGGTAAAGTTTTCCGCTACTCCAATGGCAAAAACATAACCGTGGAAGGCGTTATCGGAGAACCGAAGTGCAAAAGCAGTATCCGGTTTGACGTAGTGCTCTCATCCACTTTGTCCAACGATTGGGAACGTATGAATATCGAACTTTATCATTTCCTGCCCGGCACGGATATGGAAGCGATGAACAGACTGGGCAGCAAACCCAGATACTTAAATAATCCTCAATACGACTCACGGATGTACACGTTCTCGTTCATTCCCCTAAAGGATATTTACTGGAATGGTTCACTGACTGACGACCTCCCATCCATGTTTCTTTCGGGAAGCCGCCACCATATCACCATCCTATGCGGTGTATGTATATTACTGCTGCTCACGGGTATACTCAATTTTATTAATATCTACTTGGTAGCCATGCTCCGACGCGGAAAGGAATATGGTCTGAAAAAAGTATTCGGCGCACGCGGCAAAACCCTGTTCGCCCAAATATGGACAGAAAACTTTATGCTGGTGCTTGCTTCCCTTTTGGTGGCATGGTTCATCATCGAACTGACTTCGTTGCCTATAGAACACCTGTTCGGTTATCACAGTTCATATACACTGTTTGACGGTATTCTATCGGCAGGCATTCTACTGGTACTTCCGTTATTCACATCTATTTATCCTTACATAAAGTATAACTACGGTTCTCCCATTCAGTCTATTCGCTCCATCGGTTGGGGAAACCGTTCCGTACGCTCGCGGATGTTTTTCCTTTTCGTACAATACATTGTCACCTTCCTATTGGTGATACTCTCCCTTTATTTCAACCGCCAATTGGATGTACTGCTACATACCGAACCGGGATTCCGTACCAAGGATATTATGATAGCCAATTTAGTTTATGAATCGAAAGATTTCAGAAGTTATACTCCCGAAAGTATCATGCAACGACGTCAGCGTATCATGCAACTGGATAATGAACTGGCTTCCTGTCCATTCATCGAACTCTTTGAACCTAGTCGCGAGGATATTCTCGCTCCCGCCTACAAGACGCATTTTATCAATAACAAAGGAGAAAAAAAACTGATTGCCGTCCGCTATGCCACTCCCACTTTCTTTAAGCTCTATGGCATAAAGATAATAGAAGGCAGACTGCCCGAAGCTGATTCTCAAGACCGGAGAACCTTTCTGGTAGCCAACCGCACCGCCATGAAAGCATTGGGCTACACTTCATTGGAAGAAACCGGTGTGGTAGAAGAAAATCAAAAAAGAGCTAACGCCAATGCATCTTTGCGACCGATTGACGCCATTGTGGAAGATTATTTTGACGGACATCTCACATTAGGCACTCAACCGATTCTATACACTGTCAGTACGAGAAGCAACGGCGACCTTTACCAAATAGCATATACGCCGGGCAAAAAGAAAGAGTTGGTAGAATTTCTGCACCAGCTGGAGAACAAAGTATATGGCAGTGAAGACTTTACCTATACTTTACTGGAAGATGACGTGAAAGCCATGTATGCCGAAGATTGCCAGACCGCAATGATTTATTCTATCTTCGCATCCATCGCCATCATTGTATCGGCACTCGGTTTGTTCGGCATTTCACTATTTGACATTCGCCAACGCTATCGTGAAATTGCCATCCGAAAAGTAAACGGTGCAAGTACGCGTGAACTTTATCTGCTACTATTCCGTAAATATACCTTATCATTGATGAGCGCTTTTGCCATAGCCATCCCCCTGTCCTGCTTCCTCATCTATAAGTACACACAGGATTTTGCCGTGAAAGCTCCTGTCAGTATCAGTATCTTTATAATCGCTTTATTGCTAGTGGCAGTTATTTCGTTGGGAACTCTGACATGGCAAATACACAAAGCCGCCAACATAGACCCTGCCAAAATCATGAAATCAGAATAATCAATCATAAATTAAAATCATGCTTCAACACTATATAAAAACGGCCTTTCGCCATCTGCTAAAATATAAGACACAAAACCTGATATCCATTCTCGGATTGTCTGTAGGCATTTTATGCTTCAGTATCTGCCTCTATTGCAGCCGGTTCATCTACTCTGTCGACCAATGCTTCATCAACAAAGAACGCATTACCAATATAAATCTCTATACCCCGGACGGCGTCATATATTCGGGTATTCCTGCCAGGTTAATAGAGAGCCTGCGCCAAACACCGGTTGACGAAGCAGAAGATTACACTTTCGTCGCCTACCCCAATCAACGCAGTTACAATGTAGAAACAACCGAAGGGAAAGAAGTGCCCTATGAAGACTTATACACCATGGAAGTAGATTCTTCCTACTGCAACATATTCACGCCCCAAATAGTGCAAGGCTCATGGAAGACGGCTTCGCATACGCCCAACTCCGTGATACTGACCCGCTCACTGGCACGGAAAATATTCGGTGCGGACGAGAGCCCGATTGGAAAACGGATGATACTGGCACAACGATTATCCACCTCACCCGCCACCACCCCACGAACGGGAGGTATCGCCTATACCATACAAGCCGTGATAGAAGATATTCCACTCAATACCAGCTTGAGCTTTCTACAACAAGTTGATATGCTTGTCCTGAACGATAGTGAAGGTATATTACAGTTTGAACATAATAATAACATGACAGGCGGCTGGGGTTTCGCCCTTCTCCGTCCGGGTAAAACACCCACCCAACTGGAGGCACGTTTTCGGGCAATGAACCTGAAACATACAATGTTCAAACAAGAGAACGATGTGACAGCTTCACCTTTCGGGAAAAATTTCCGGGAAAAATCCATCGCCCCTTATTTTGCAGGAATCACATTCGTCATCGGTCTGCTGATTTTACTGACCGGCTTGCTCAACTTCTTCCAATTCCTGACAGGCAGTTACCTGAACCGTTCACATGAGTTCGGCATACGCAAAGCGACAGGAAGCGGGAACCGGCAATTATTCGGGTTGCTCTTTACTCAAGCTGTTCTAGTCTCATTGATTGCTTTCCTATTCACTTTCAGTCTGATAGAAATACTCAGTCCGTTTCTGTCATTTTCGCTTTTCGACTTCACCTTGCTGGTGGAACGAAACTTGCTACTGACACAGACCACAGAATATATGGCAGGTATTCTTCTGCTATGTCTATTACTGTGTCTGATAACCGTATGGCGGATTAAATATATTTCCATACAGACAGGCATTCGCGGCAGCAACCCCAAACGAAGTCGCCACAGTGTACGTAATGTCCTTCTGGGTATTCAATTTTTTATCTGTTGGCTATTCGTCGTGTTTACGGCAGCTCTGTATCTGCAAGCCGACAAGACCGGAAGTACCCTATTCCATACGCTGACGGAAAAAGAAAAATCCGAAATCATCAGTATCCCATTGGATTGCCGTTTTATGAAGAACGACGAAAAACTTGCTTTGATAGAACGTATCAGCCGTCATCCCTCCATTACAGACAAGTTGCCGGCAGACATAAATTATCTGAATGGTCTTTCGGGTACAGGCATGTATACAGAGAAAGGGAATCGAGACAGCTATATAGAAGTCAACATTATGAACATATCAAGCAACTTCTTCGAATTTATGAACATCCCCATCCTTAGCGGACATACTTTAAAAACAGATGAACAGATGGTGGCAGACCATAAACTGGTAGAACACATGGGAAAAGACCTATTAGGAATGACACTATACAACTATGAAGACGGATATACCGTATGCGGTATTTGTTCCGACTTCATTGCAGATACCTACAACCAGAGTCAGGGCTTCATCTTTTTGCCCTGCAAATTCAACGACTATGTAGGCCATTGCTATATGAAGTGTAAACCGGGCCGTGTGGAAGAAGTAAAAAGCTTCATAGAAGCAACATTGAAAGAAAGTTTTCCCCCGAGCATACAACCCCGGATTTCTACTTTACTAGAGGATATACATCAGGCACAAGCCATTGAAAACAAAATGAAAGGCATTATTCTGTTCTTCTCCTTTGTCAGCCTGATTATCACTTTATTGGGTGTTTACTCGGCTATTACCCTGGACACGGAACGCAGACAAAAGGAAGTGGCTATCCGCAAAGTGAACGGTGCCGGACTAAAACAGATTATCTTGTTGTTTGCCCGCATGTACATTTACCTACTGGCATTTTCTGCCATCGTAGCCTTCCCTCTCTGCTATATCATATTGCAACTATGGAAAAAGATGTATATTGTGTTTTTCAATGACGGACCATTGTTTTGGATTGCAATTTTTATGGGAGTAGCCGCCATTACTATACTAACCATTATTTTCCGTATTCTGAAGATTGCAAAGAGCAATCCTGCTGAAGTAATTAAAAACGAATAAAAAAACAAGCACAACAATGACAATACATTATTTAAAGGTAGCATTAAGAAATCTGCTGAAATATAAAGTTCACAGCTTTATATCGGTTATCTGTCTGGCAATAGGTATCACCTGTTTCAGCCTGATGAATTATTTTATTGATGCCGTAACCGCGCAGACAGATCTGCCGGATTACGAGCATCGCATCAGACTGGTCTGCTGTTCGGAAGATACCGCAGCCGATATCTATTGGAAATGGGATGACATCCGTTATTTGGATGAGCAATCCATAACAGGCATGGACAGCCTTGTAACAGCTTCCTACTCTCGCGATACCGAAATCACAGTCATCGACAAAAACCAGCAGGAACTGCCTTTCCTCATCAAGTACCAATGTGTCTCATCCTCCTTCTTCCCCTATAATGCCATTCGTCCGGTCAGTGGAAAAAGTAGACTCGATGCCCCCGATGAAGTCATTATCTCTCAGGAATTCGCCCACAAAGCGTTTGGAAAAGAAGACCCGACAGGCATGATTATCCACCTTGTACCGACCTATAAAGAATATCCCGAACAGATAAAGGATTACAAGATTGTCGGTGTAGTAACCAGCCAAGACACCGATTGCTACTTTCCCATATCCATGAACCCGTATGTTTCATTCAGTGTCGGCACTTTCCTTACAGGAGAAACCACGCTGGAAACCTTGAACAAGCAACTGGAAAAAATAACCTGGCGGCATGGGGAGTGGAATGTACATGCATACGCCAGCCTGACATCGGCACGCAACGATGATTTGCAAAGAAGCATCGCCATGCTGCTTTTCCGCTTTGTCGGTTCACTTATCCTGCTGTCGGGACTTATCAATTTCCTGAAATTCATTATCCAGATGTTTTATAACCGGCAACGTGAACTGGCTCTACGCAAATGCCTCGGATCAGATACCAAGGGACTATTCTCCCTGCTCTTTGCCGAAATATTCTGGATGATGTCCACTGCTTTCCTCCTCTCATTGGTCGTAACAGAGGTAGTGGTGTCTCTGGCGTATACTTATATCCCCCAAGAAGACATGATTCCCTTGTCTATGCCAAAGATATACGGCATGCAACTGGGCCTGTACATCGTATTGCTACTGGTATGTATGTCCGTCATAATGTACCCCATTTACCGGTTGCGACAATTGAGCATCATTCACTATATCGTGCAAAAGCGGGAACGGCACGTATTCCGCAACATCATGATAAGTGTACAGCTGGCTATCTCCATTTTCTTTGTAGGCGGCGTGTTCGGAATCACACTCATCTTTAACCAAATGTTCGATAAAATGTACAGCCCGTTATCTTCCGAGGAAGAACAACAGATTGTATCCCTGTCGGTGAACAGTATCCGTATGCGGCAGAACATGGACGCCATCCTTTCAGACATCAGCCGCCTGCCTGATGTCACAGACCGGATATCCCTTTCACGCTCCTTCGACATCCAATCATTCACCTATATGAATTACATCAAGAACGGGCGTCCTCAGGGACAAGTACTCATGACTACCGGAGACCCGCACTATTTCGAGTTCTTCAAGATTCCGATGGAAGGAAAGTTAGTGGACAGGAATGAGCAGGGAACAGTATACGTCAGCGAACAGTTTAAGGAACAATTACAAAGGGACAGCATAGAAGGCAGCGTCACACTGAGCGGCAATGAATATCGCATAGCCGGTACTTTTCGTGCATTATATAAGGAAGGCGGGCAAAGAAATCTGTCCGGTTCCGTGTTTTTAGTAAACCCCTATCCTTCCTCTTATTACTTCAAGACCTCCGGCTCCGACGCTACCTCAAACGTAATCAAAGCGATAACGGAAGTCTGCCGCCGCTATGTTCCTGCTACATTACCACTGGATATCCGCGATTTCAGTGACTCCAAACAAACCGTTATGGGCACTGTGAATCTGATGCGAAGTGTGTTCATGTTATTGGCTGTCGTCAGTCTGCTGCTGGTGGTGCTCAGTATTTATTCCGCCATCTCTATGGATACGGTCAGCCGACAGAAAGAAGTCGCCATCCGGAAAATAAACGGAGCTACCCCTAACGTCATCGCCCTGTTGTTTGCCAAGACTTACTTAATTATTTATATTCTCACCTTCTGTAGTGTCTATCCCATAGTGAGACTGACTCTGATGGAGTTGACATCAGAAACTACTTTCGGGGATATTTACAGTTGGGATAAAGGAGCATTGCTATTCCTTGCCATCGCCCTGCTGATATTCTTGGTCACGGCTTACAAAATATATGAGATAATGCATCTGAACCCGGCCAATATCGTAAAAAAGGAATAATAGAAGCGTCCATCGTGCGCTATCGCACGCGAATAGTGCAAAAACGCACGATGGACATATACAGACAGGCCTATTATATCATTCATTATCAAGCAAATAACTCTCAGGCATAGTTATTGTATATTATCATAAAAGAACAAACACTTAAAAACCGCTTTATGATTAAACATCTCTTGACTGTTACCTTCCGTAACATGACAAAACAGAAAGGACGGAGCATCATATCTGTGCTTTGCATCACAGCAGGGCTGTTGTGTTTCAGCATCTGCCATTATTATAGCACCATTATGAGCCGAGGTAATAAACTCTTGGACACTTACGAACGTATGGCAGTCATTCGGGGCAAAAACAATCCCAACATGTACATGGGATTTAGTCTTGACAAAATAAAAGAATTGGGGAACGAAGAGATACTAGGCATAGCATTTTTCACTAATGGAACCACAAACTTTAAAACACAATCGGATGCTGTCTACCGTATATCTGCCACTTTCTGTAACCATGACTATTTTCTGGTTTTTCCTCCAAAACTCATTGAAGGAAGTCTGGAAGAGTTCGATAAGCGACCGGAAATCATTGTCGTAACCAAAAACTTCATCCGGAAATACGCCGATGCCGGTACTACCATCGGTTCCTCCGTCACACTCAATAAAACAACTTATACCATAGGAGCCATCATAGAATCTTATCCGGCAGGAATGAACAACTATACCACTTCCTATGATTTGTTCATCCCATCCTCCGAATCATACGGCGATAAAGTCCTGCTACTTGGGAAGCCTTCGGATATAGAAATCATAAACAAACGTCTGGCATTACTTGATTGGGAGGGATACCAGACCACCCCCCAATGCTATTTGATGAGCCAGCTGCCTCAAACGTCAGGCCTGGAACTGTATATCAGTATCATCGGACTGATTATCCTGATTGTTGCATTGACTAATTATTTCTCATTCAGCATCAGCTCTTTTGTCAACCGCTCACGCGAATTGGCTCTCAGACAATGCCTGGGAGGAAAAAGCAGCAACATCTTTGGATTGTTATTCATTGAGCAATTCATCATCCTGACGTTAAGTTGCATACTTACACTTGCCTTGTCTGAAAGCCTGCTGCCTGCTTTCATCGACAGTCTGAGCTATAATATCCGCCGGGAACTGGAAATCGACATTCCTTTCCTGTTAATAAGCGAAATAAAATATACCGTTCTCATTTGGGGAGCCTCATTCCTTTTATGCTATATCTCTGTCACCAGAATCATCCGCCACATGCACCGCAAAGGACTAAGCGGAAGAGCCGGAAAAGGAAAACATCTATTACGTAATATCTCGTTAGGATTGCAGTTTTTCTTTTCGTTCCTTTTCCTTTTCGGGATTGCAGGAATATATTTCCAAATGCAAAGTTACTCCAACAGCACTACCCCCCTACTGACAGATGAAGAAAAACAGAACCTTATTATCATTCCCACCTATTCGTATGATAATAAGTTAAATAAAGAATTAACAGAAGTCTGTGACTATTTCCGCTCTAAAAGTTGGTGCGAATCACTATCTTTATTCTGCTTTAACACTATGAATATAAAGAAAGAGTATGTCATAGTCAATCAAGTGACAGAAGAATTCCTAGACCAAATGAAAATAGAGAAATACCATAAACCGGGAGAAAAGTTCGCTTATATCACACCCACCATTGATACTGAAATAAGAAGTGACAGTAGCTTTCAAACCATCCGGTTCAGAAAGGAATTGGAATACCCCATCAAGGGACAATGCCATATATTCCCTCAACCCAAATATGGAACTTCTTATTTAACAGTGCTGCCGTTTGAGAATAAACACGAACCCGACAAAATCATCCTGCAACTGAAGCAAGGGGCAAACCGCAAGCAAGCCCTGCAGGAGATAAAGGAAAAAATAAATACTTATTACCCGGCAAATGCCACGTATGAAGCAACAACGCTTTACGATGAACAAGTAGGAGAATTGAATGTCTTGCGAAATCTTTTCATCGTCTGCGCCATCATATCACTACTCATTACCATTCTGGGAATCTATCACTCTATACAGATAGATACGGAGCGCCGACAAAAAGAAGTAGCTATCCGAAAAGTGAATGGAGCCCACATCAGCGATATCTATTGGTTGTTTGGCAAAAGCTATGTGACACTTTATCTGATAGCAATGATATTGGCCATACCAATCTGTCTCTTTCTGATGATTATGGCAGACAGTATGATAAAGTTCGACTATGGACATCCGATGTTATGGAGTATCCCAATGTTTGTTGCCGCTATGGTAATCATACTGACCATCAGTTGGCGCATTTATAGGATAGCCCGCATCAATCCGGCAGAGATTATCAAAAACGAATGATATAATAACATTTAAAAATAGAACAATTATGATTAAGACAGTAAACTTACAAAAAATCTTCAAGACAGAAGAAGTTGAAACATGGGCACTGAATAATGTCAGTCTGGAAATTAAAGAAGGTGAATTCGTAGCCATTATGGGCCCTTCAGGTTGTGGCAAATCTACCTTATTGAATATTCTCGGATTATTGGACAACCCCTCGGGAGGCGAATATTACCTGAACGGCACAGATGTGTCTAAATTTACCGAAGCACAACGTACCAACCTCCGCAAAGGTGTCATCGGTTTCGTTTTTCAAAGTTTCAACCTGATAGACGAATTAAACGTTTACGAAAACATTGAGCTACCCCTGCTTTACATGGGTATTCCGGCTTCCGAACGCAAACAAAGAGTAGAAGAAGCCATGAACCGTATGGCTATCGCCCACCGTGTAAAACATTTCCCACAACAACTCTCCGGAGGTCAGCAACAGCGTGTAGCCATTGCCCGCGCAGTAGTGGCAAATCCTAAATTGATTCTTGCCGATGAGCCTACCGGTAACTTGGATTCAAAAAACGGTAAAGAGGTTATGGAGCTTCTGACAGAACTGAACAAGGAAGGAACAACCATCGTCATGGTAACCCACTCCCAGCATGATTCAGGTTATGCGGGAAGAACAATCAACCTGTTTGACGGACAGGTGGTCAATGAAGTAAAAATCTAAGTTGTGTCTTTAAGGTACAGATAGCACGGAAATCACGGAATAAAAGAGTATTCATATTTCCGTGTAATTCTGTATCTAAAAAGAAACTCCTGACAGTTAAATTATCAGCCTATGAAAAAATATTATCTATTAATATTGCTCGGAATCTGTTTTATCAGTTGTAAAAATCAGAATCCATTGCCCGATATGCAATTAGGCGCTCTGACAGATTATGATATAGAGGCATTTGATACATCCCCAAGGTATTTTAAAGATTATCAGACTTACTATCTGGAAGGTACTGCAAATTTATCTTCTCGTGAGGCTGTCCGAGAATTAACTCGTCATCATGACCGTATCTATAGCCTGGCAGACGGACGACTATATGTCCATCACCATAAAACCGGAAAGAGACTGCATATATTCGACTCTGTCCCCACCTCTTTCCGTTCATTTGATATAGACACTATCCGGCAACGAATCTATGCTTTAGACCATAAACAGATTGTTTGCTATGACACTATCGGCAACAGACTTTCCACATTCTCCTTGAAAAACCATTCAAAGAACGAACGGCTGGCCGTCATCGGCAACGGTGGTCATCTTTTGCTCACCACCATGACATACCCACAGCCTGAAATATACCACATTGACTACGAGAACCGGAAACAAATTCCGCTGCGCAGCCCCAATAAGAAAACAGAGATTTACACCGACACACTGGATGCTCCCCTCTCCATCATCGGACACAGCAAAAGAGGCACCTATTATAAATACATAAATAATGACACTTTGTTCCTCGTCACTCCTCAAGGGCTGATTCCCATGTATGACTGCCACATGAAGAAAGCATCAAAAAGCGATTTTAAAATGCGCTTGCTTTCTTTAGATGAAACAGATGAATACTGGATTCCCCGATATCGTACCTCAGTAATTGTGAAAGGAAAACATTATAGATGCACTGAGGCCGGATTTATCACCAAAAGCTTTCAACCTATAGAAATTCCTTATAACTTCGGTCATATCAATCCCGAGAAACGAGGTGCCACCTGCTGGATAGGCAAATATCCTTTCTTCATGAGCAAAGATTGCCGTGACATTCTGCAAATCAACTCTACTGAATTGGACAGCATCTACTTTTTGCCGGAGGAACTACAGACAAGAAAAGCCTCCAATGATTTAATCTTAAATGTTCTGAACCTAAAAGATAAAAAGAAATGAACACCATTGCCACCTTTAAAATCATCTTCCGCGGTTGGTGGAGAAATAAACTGTTTATTCTCATCTCCCTCATCAGCCTGACAGTAGGACTCGGATGTACCAACCTGCTTGTCACTTTCTTTATTCACGAGTATAACATCGAACAGCAGACCCCCGACCGGCAGCTCATCTTCGCACTGCGGCAAGACTCTCCGATGGAAGAAGGTGTAAAGGTATCCTACGTCGATGCGAACACTGCCGAACAGATAAAGGAAAAGTATGCAGAAATAACAGATATACTCCGTCTGAACGGAATGAATGCGAATGTCTGTAAATACAACGAAATAAAATATGAACACCCGTTATTTATATGTGCAGACTCTACATTAAATAAGTTCTTTCATTACACCGCTTTGGAAGGCAATCTTAGCACAGTATTGACAACCCCGGACAAAATAGCCATCAGCGAGACCTTTGCCCGTAAACTATTTCACGGTCATAGCGGCATAGGAGAAATGATTGAGATTATTGACGCAAATGGTGAGATACAAAAATATGAAGTAGGTGCTATTCTGAAAGAACGCCCACAATCATTCCTGCATTTCGACTTGTTAACCGGCATTACAGGAGAATTTTGGGGAGGCCCAACTCTTCTAAAGCTACACCCCGGTGCTTCCGCATCGCTCTTACAAGAGAAAATAAGAGAGGATAAAATACCGACTCTCACTTCCGGAAACACACAGTATTACGTGGATGCTCTCAAAAGCCTGTATTTTAATACCAACAAGAACAGTAAGCAACAAAAGCTGGCCTATTTCCAGCAAAGCGATGTGCCTTTACTTTACATCGGCCTGATATCAGCTCTGCTGGTACTTGCCATCGCCTGCTTCAACTATACCAACCTGAGCCTGTCACGCACCCTGCAACAGATAAAAATGATACATATCGAGAAACTGATGGGAGCTCAACTGAAGGAAATCCGCAAACAGTTATTCTACGATGCAACGCTCACCGTATTATTGGCATTTCTGTTTTCCTTGTTACTTATCAATGACCTGCTGCCGTGGTTCAATGAATTGCTGTCGGCGCATCTGTCCCTTTCCTTCTTCTTCAGCTGGCAGGTCTTGCCATTGCTTTTAGCATTTGTTTCTGCCATGGCAGTGATACCCGGATTATATATCAGCCGGAAACTTTCCCGCCAAACCTTGAGTGAATACAGTCACAATTACACCGGAAAAAAAAAGCAGCAACAGATATGGATACTGGTCACCTTGCAGTTCATCTTTTCCATCGGATTGGTTTATGCCACAACAATGGCACAAGCCCAAATGGATTTGTTGAAGTCTCGTGCCCACCTCTATGAAAACACCATCGAACTAAATGGGAAAAGCCCCTTCTATAAGGAACTGAAAAAAATCAACGGAATAGAATCAATATCTTTATCCAGAAGCTCTGTACTGAATGCGTGGATGCGCGAACTTCCCATACAACAGCCGGACGGCAGCGTGAAACATTATTATATAATACAAATTCCAACGGACACAACATTCCTTTCAACCATGCACATACGCCAACTGGCGGGTGTGTCACCGGCTAAAGCATATCAGGAATACTCCCATCCGGTATTTATCAACGAGAGCTATGCCCGCATATTGAACATTGATGCTTCCAAAATAGGACATAACCTCCGTGAATTTGATACATTTTCCGATAGCCTGAGCATATTGGCAGGTATCATAGAAAACTTCCCCTTCAATTCACTGGAAGAAGAAATTGCAGGACAAGAAATATCTTTTGTACCCGAAAGCAACCTGACCAGATACGGCATGTTTATACAGGCCAGACTACATCCTGAAACACGCCGGGAAACGCTGGCACAAATAAATAAGCTATGGGAGAAAATGTGCGACGGAAGAGAGTTTCAGTATATAGACATGCACCAAAAGTTCATGCAACGGAACAAGATGATTACAACGCTGTCCAAAATCCTGATAAGCTACTCACTCATAGCACTGGTGCTTACCTGCTTCGGGCTGTTCGGCATCTCATGGTATGCTGTCCGTCACCGCACCCGCGAAATAGCCATCCGCAAAGTGCATGGTGCCTTAAACCGACAGATAGTGTGGGCGTTGAACCGTTCTTTTCTATGGCAGATTTTGATAGCATACGCCATCGCCATTCCCCTCGTGTGGTGGCTTATGGAGCATTGGTTGGAACAGTTTGCCTACCGGACTTCCGCTACGTGGTGGAGTTTTATCTTCCCGCTTATTCTAGTTATGGTTATCACAGGCATTACGGTGACCATACACAGTTATCGCGCTGCCCGCAGCAACCCTGTCGAAAGCCTCAAAACCGAATGATGCATCTATGGGTGTTACATCAGGCCTGCTTCCGTTTCTCCTGAAAGACCACAAGAGACACGGAAGCAACCACCAGTGTAACACCCATCGCACTATAAACGGTAAATAATTCTTTAAATACAAACACACCTATCAGTACTGCCGTCAGCGGTTCCAATGCTCCCAAAAGAGAAGTAAGCGTAGGGCCGGCCAGTTTTATGGCCTTCACTAGTGTGATATTTGATATGGCTGTCGCCGGAAGTGCCAATCCTAGTATATAAAGCCAGGCAATCCCATCGGTTTCCAAGCGAATACCACCTTCCCGACAAAGACCTCCCAGAAAGAAAAACAAAGCCCCCAGTCCCATCACATAGCAAGTTAAGGCTGTGGAATCAATATGTACCGCACGGCTTTTCCTTACTCCTATGATATAGCCCGCATACGAAAATACAGAGACACAAGCGGCTATCAACCCTACCCCGGTATCTCCTCCACTAAACTCAATATCACCCGATGACAATAATGAGGCTCCTATCAATGAAAGCAATATGGCAGTAAATGTAACGACGGACTTCTTTTCTCCATAAAAAGTAATCATGACAATAGCCACGGCCAAGGGATACATGAAGTGGATAATAGATGCCACTCCGCTTGCTATATTCTGATAAGCAATGACCAGACTGAATGAGGTTATCGCCCTAAACAGGCTCAATACGAAAACGGTCATAAAGTCCTTAGTGCCCAACCGGAAGTTACATCCCGAAAGCAATCCGAACAATACCAATACTACTGTAGCTACTCCCCAACGGTAAGTCAGCACCTCAAAAGAAGAAAAGCCGATAGCTAATAAACTAATAGAAAAAAAAGGCGCCAGCCCGAAAGTAGCCGACGACACTGCTGCATATATAATTCCTTTTAACTGATTCATTCTGTCACTGTCTATCTAGAAACAGACACAAAGATACGAAAAACAGCTCATGCACAAAACTCCGTGAGCGTAAATATTCACTCAGATGAACCCTGACACAATGACATATATACGTGTGGGCCTATGCGGAAGTACGTGTGGACCTATGCGGACGTACGTGTGAGCCTACGCGGACGTACGTATCGGCCTACGCGGACGTACGTATCGGCTTATGCGGACGTACGTATCGGCTCATGCGTATATACGTGTGAATTGTACTGGCCGATGCCCTTTAGAGATAACCGAACCGGACATCTTCTAAAAAAACAGATGCGGCTCAACAAAAGATTGTCAAGCCGCACCGTTGAAACAAATTCTTTTATTTCAATATGCCTAATTTCTTAAAGCATTGAGTCAGTTTGTCTACTGCATAGTCAACCTGCTCTTTGGTATGGGTGGCCATCAAAGCAACACGAACCAATGTATCTTGAGGTGCACATGCAGGAGGGATAACCGGATTGATAAAGATACCTTCATCAAACGCCAATTTAGTCACCTCGAATGTCTTATCGGTATCGCGCACATAAAGCGGGATGATAGGACTCTCTGTATCACCGATTTCAAAACCAGCCTGACGGAAACGGTCTAATGCATAATTGGTAATCGTCCACAAGTTTGCCTTGCGTTCGGGTTCTGTCTTCAAGATGTGAAGTGCTTCACGTGCGGCAGCGGTTGCAGCCGGAGTGTTACTTGCAGAGAAAATATAAGAACGTGAATTATGACGCAACCAATTGATAGTATCTTTGTCTGCTGCCACAAAACCACCGATGGAAGCAAGTGACTTAGAGAAAGTACCCATAATTACATCTACCTGGTCGGTCAAGCCGAAGTGGTCGCATACCCCGCGTCCCTGATGTCCGAATACTCCCAAACCGTGAGCTTCGTCTACCATGATACTGGCGTTGTATTTTTCTTTCAGGCGGACAATTTCGGGCAAATTTGCCAAGTCTCCTTCCATAGAGAATACTCCGTCAACCACAATCAGTTTCACTGATTCGGGCTTGCACTTCTGAAGTTCTTTTTCAAGAGCTTCCATATCATTGTGCTTGTACTTTAACTGAGTAGAAAAAGAAAGACGACGTCCGTCTACGATAGAAGCATGGTCGCGGTCATCGCAGATGATATAGTCATTACGGTCTGTCAGGCATGAAACCACACCTTCGTTTACCGTAAAACCGGTGGAATAAACCAACGCATCATCCTTACCTACGAATTCTGCCAATTCTTTTTCTAACTGAACATGAAGGTCGAGTGTACCATTCAAGAAGCGTGAACCTGCACAACCTGTACCATATTTACGGGTTGCAGCAATTGCTGCTTCAATAATTCTTTCATCGTAAGTCAGCCCCATATAAGAGTTAGAGCCAAACATCAGGACTTTTTTTCCGTCCATGATAACTTCCGTATCCTGATGGCTGTCTATCTCACGGAAATAAGGATAAACACCCTGCTCCATGTATAACTGAGGCAATCTGAATTTACTTAACTTGTCTTGTAATAATCCCATATTTTATTATATGTGGCGTAAACCTCATCGGTTTACATTAAAATAAATGTATATAAACTCACTAATACATTCTGCTTTTAGGGAGTTCCCGTCAAAACAGGCTGCAAAGATAGTAATTTCTGCAAAGCGTTGTTCTCTTTTTCAAAAAAAATATTTAGTAACATCAAAACTTTTATGATTTTCGATGGTTATAACTAAAATGTATTACTTTTGCATCTTGTTTGAAAGCTAAACGACCTAAAGAAGTATGACCGCAAAAAAAAGAATTGTATTTGTTGTAAATCCCATCTCAGGGACGCAGGGGAAGAAGGCCATATTGAAATGGATTGACGAGCGCATAGACCGTGCGCTTTTTGATTATTCTATTGTAAAAACGCAATACGCCGGTCATGCCGTCGAAATTGCGGCGACGGCTGCCAAAGAGAATGTAGACATCGTAGTGGCCATAGGCGGCGATGGTACGATTAACGAAATCGGTCGTTCGCTGGTACACACAAACACGGCACTAGGTATCATTCCTTGCGGTTCGGGCAATGGATTGGCACGCCATTTACGTATTCCGATGGACGCCAAAGCAGCTATTGACTTGCTGAATACCGGCGAATGTACTTGTGTGGACTACGGAAAGATAAACAATATGCCGTTTTTCTGCACATGCGGTGTAGGGTTTGATGCTTTTGTGAGTCTGAAATTTGCCGATTCAGGTAAAAGAGGCTTATTGACCTATCTGGAGAATACCTTACACGAAAGTCTGACGTATGAACCCGAAACTTATGAAATAGAGAATGAAGAGGGAACAATCAAATATAAAGCATTCCTGATTGCTTGCGCCAATGCATCGCAGTATGGCAACAATGCCTATATTGCTCCCCAAGCTTCCTTGACAGACGGACTGATGGATGTCACCATCCTGGAACCTTTCACCGTGCTTGATGTGCCGTCCTTGTCCTTCCAGTTATTCAATAAAACGATTGACCAAAACAGCCGCATTAAAACCATGCGTGCCAAAAAGATAAAGATACACCGCACCAAAGAAGGGGTAATGCACTATGACGGTGACCCAGTGATGGGAGGTAAAGATATCGAAGTGGAACTTATTCCTCATGGGCTGAATGTGATAATCTCCAATAAAAAAAAAGAGGAGGAACCTTTTAGCCTCCTGCAACAGATAGCAGAGTATTTTAGCGGTTTGAAGCCTAAACATGAAGAGATGATTAAACAGAAGTACAATCACCTTTTTGTATTGAACCGCCATTTACTCAGACGGTTATCCAAAAAATAGGTTACATTTTCAAATAGAATTCTTTGGTCAGCGCTATATATTCCTCACTATATATATGGCGGGAGAGCTCCACAACCAAACAACCCTCCACACATGCCACCGGTTGCTTCTTAAATTCCATCAATACCCGCTTGGGGGTGGCATCCGGCTTGGTTTTTATCCATGTACGGCGAGACAAATACAACCCTTCCTCTGAGGCGATTTTCATAAACTCATCCATACCGTCTGTCGGAATAATGACAGAGAAACGCCCTGATGAAGAAAGTAATCTTCCACAACTATTTATCAGCGATTCAAAATTTAAACCGACTGTGTGACGGGCCATGTTTCTTTGTCCGTCAGGACATTTCAGCGAATTGACAAAATAAGGAGGATTTGACACGATTACATCATATCGGATATCTGAATCAAAATGGCAAATATCATGGTGCTCCACCTCTATCCTATCGGGCCACGGCGAGTTCTTTACATTCTCTTCGGCCTGCTTCACAGCATCTTCATCTATGTCGACAGCCATAATATGCGCTTCACTGCGCTGGGCAAGCATCAGGGATATCAGCCCTGTCCCGGTGCCGACATCCAAAATATCGCGTGCATCAGACACCTCTGTCCATGCTCCCAACAACACCCCATCCGTGCCTACTTTCATGGCACAACGGTCATGATAAACGGTAAATTGTTTGAATGAAAAATAAGGATTCGGCATAGTAGTCATATTATTTTTCGCCAAAAATAGTCAATTCAGTCCGAATACGCCAAATATTAGGAATTATTTGATTTTAAAAACTCATTTAGTACTCACGAATTTTCCTTATTCGCCAAGGAATGATTAACTTTGTCCCCGTTTTGGGCAATAGTCCAACATTAAAAAACAGAACTAGGAAGATAGAATTATGGTTAAAAGAAAAAAGACAGAGGATATTTTGATGAATACAGATGCTGATGACATCTCTATGCTGGCTGAAATCCAAACCGATTTGGAAGACATATCTGCAATCGAATTTGAAAAAGAGATTCCCATAATGCCTTTGCGCAATATGGTCATGTTTCCATCGGTAGTCATGCCTGTAACTATCGGACGTCCCAGTACGTTGAGACTGGTCAACGCTGCCTATAAGAAAAAACAACCCATAGCCGTTGTCTGCCAAATACAAGGAGATTTGGATGACCCGGGATTTGCCGACCTATACCATGTGGGAGTCATTGCAAAGATTCTCCGTGTTTTTGAAATGCCGGGCGGCAATACCACCGTTATCATGCAGTCCAATGGTCCCAAAATCCATCTGGACAACATAACCAGAGCTGTTCCTTATTTAAAAGGAACGGTTACAGCTATCCACGAGAATTATGAAGAGCAGGACAGCGACGAATTCAAAGCCCTGATAGATACCTGCAAAGACTTGACAGCCAAATTTATTGACGTTTCGGAAAAGCTCAGTCCTGATACGGTATTTGCTATAAAGAATCTGGACAACCCGGAAATTCTGGTTAACTTTATCAGTTCAAACTTCCCTTTTGCTGTTGAAGAAAAAATAGAATTGCTGAAATATGACGTATTGAAAGAGCGTATGTATCGCCTTATTCAGATATTGAACCGCGAAGTGCAGTTGGCCAATATCAAACAAAACATCCAGATACGTACCCGCGAGGATATCGACCGCCAACAACGCGAATACTTCCTGCAACAGCAAATAAAGAATATTCAGGATGAATTGGGAGGTGGACAAGAAGACGAGATTGATGAATTGCGTCAGAAAGGCCAGTCCAAGAGATGGGGAAAGGAAGTAGCAGAACTCTTTGAGAAAGAGCTGTCCAAGCTGGAGCGTATCAACTCGCAATCTCCTGATTTTAATGTGCAGCTCACTTATTTGCAAACATTGCTGGCCTTGCCTTGGGAGTCATACACTACAGACAACCTGAATATCAATAATGCAGAAAAGACTTTGAACAAAGACCATTATGGATTGGAAAAGGTGAAAGAACGTATCTTGGAACATTTGGCTGTGCTGAAGTTGAGAGGCAATATGAAATCACCTATCATTTGTCTTTATGGCCCTCCGGGAGTAGGTAAAACATCTTTAGGACGTTCTATCGCATCTGCCTTGAAACGTAAATATGTGCGTATGTCATTAGGCGGCGTACATGATGAGGCTGAAATCAGAGGACACCGCAAAACTTACATCGGCGCCATGCCCGGCCGTATCATCAAAAGTTTGATTAAAGCCGAATCGTCCAATCCGGTGATTATTCTGGATGAGATAGACAAACTGGGCAGCGACCATCGCGGAGATCCCAGTTCGGCTATGCTGGAAGTACTTGACCCTGAACAAAACAACACGTTCCATGATAATTATCTGGACGTGGACTATGATTTATCCAAAGTCATGTTTATTGCCACTGCCAACAACCTCGGCACAATCCCTTCTCCATTGCTCGACCGTATGGAGTTGATTGAGGTGAGCGGATACATCACAGAGGAAAAAGTGGAAATCGCCCGCCGTCACCTCGTACCGAAAGAGCTGGAAGCCAACGGCATAAAGAAAGGATATGTAAAGTTCAGCAAACAGGCTTTGGAATATATCATCGAAAATTACACACGTGAAAGCGGTGTGCGCGAGCTCGAAAAAAAGATAAACAAAATCATGCGCAAGATTGCCTTGCAGTTTGCACGTGACGGCTTCGAGCTGGTGCATGAAATCAAGCCTGATGACGTAAGAGAATACCTGGGTACTCCCGAATACAGTCGCGACAAATATCAAGGCAATGACTATGCAGGTGTAGTAACCGGACTGGCATGGACAGCCGTAGGCGGAGAGATTTTATTCGTAGAAACCAGTTTGAGCAAAGGGAAAGGCGGAAAACTCACCTTGACCGGAAACTTAGGTGACGTGATGAAGGAGTCCGCTATGCTGGCCTTGGAATATATCAAGGCTCACACACAGCTACTCAACCTGAGGGAAGATATCTTCGACAATTGGAACATACACGTCCACGTGCCCGAAGGAGCAATTCCCAAAGACGGGCCTTCTGCCGGCATTACCATGGTCACTTCATTAGCTTCCGCCCTTACCCAGCGCAAGGTGAAAGCCAATCTTGCCATGACAGGAGAAATCACGCTACGCGGAAAGGTATTGCCCGTAGGCGGTATCAAGGAAAAGATATTGGCAGCCAAGCGTGCCGGCATCAAGGATATCATTTTATGTGAAGAGAACCGCAAGAATATCGAAGAAATACAGGCGATATACTTGGAAGGAGTAACTTTCCATTATGTAAATGACATTAAAGAAGTATTGGAACTAGCTTTGACTGACGAGAAAGTAAACGGTGCCATAGACTTTAATACTACTCATCAAACAAACGAAGAAAAGAAATAAATATGACTTTTGACTTACAATATACAGACCCCAAATCTAATGCCCGTGCCGGGATTATCACCACAGACCACGGACAGATAGAAACTCCTATTTTCATGCCGGTAGGCACGTTGGGAACAGTTAAGGGCGTGCATTTACATGAGTTGAAAGACGATATTAAGGCACAGATTATATTAGGAAACACGTACCATTTATATCTGCGGCCGGGACTGGATATCATCGAACGTGCCGGTGGCCTGCATAAGTTTAACGGTTTCGACCGCCCTATGCTGACCGACAGTGGCGGCTTTCAGGTGTTCTCTTTGTCGGGCATCCGCAAGATGCGCGAGGAAGGTGTGGAATTTCGTTCACACATCGATGGTTCCAAGCACATGTTCACCCCTGAAAAGGTAATGGATATCGAACGTACCATCGGAGCGGATATTATGATGGCTTTTGACGAATGTACTCCGGGCACCGCCGATTACGAGTATGCAAAGAAATCGATGCAACTCACCCATCGCTGGCTGGACCGCTGCTTGAAACGTTTCAACGAAACAGAACCCAAATACGGATATAAGCAGTCATTGTTCCCTATCGTACAGGGTTGTGTATATCCCGACCTCCGCAAGCAATCGGCGGAATTTATAGCATCAAAAGGTGCTGACGGCAATGCTATCGGAGGATTGGCAGTGGGTGAACCGACCGAAAAGATGTACGAGATGATTGAGGTAGTCAACGAAATTCTGCCTAAAGACAAGCCTCGCTATCTGATGGGAGTCGGTACTCCAATAAATATATTGGAAGGAATAGAACGCGGTGTGGATATGTTTGACTGCGTGATGCCTACCCGTAACGGACGAAACGGAATGCTTTTTACCAAAGACGGAATCATGAATATGCGTAATAAGAAATGGGAAGATGATTATTCGCCCATCGAGGCCGACGGCGCATCGTATGTAGATACCATGTATAGCCGTGCTTATCTGCGCCACTTATTCCATGCACAAGAGTTGCTGGCCATGCAAATTGCTTCCATCCACAATTTGGCATTCTATCTGTGGCTGGCAGGTGAAGCACGCAAGCATATCATTGCCGGTGACTTCTCTACATGGAAACCAATGATGGTAAAGCGCTTATCCACAAGATTATAATTTATAGAAAATGAAGAATTGGTTCAAGAAGAACACAGGTAAGTTCACGAAAGACGAAGAGCAGTTGCAGACCGGCAGCAAACGCTTGCAAAGCAGATGGCTCAAGAGGCTGGATGTATATATCATCAAGAAGTTTCTCGGGACTTACTTCTTTGCCATTGCATTGATTATTTCCATTGCAGTAGTGTTTGACGTGAACGAGAATATCGACAGGTTTATCAATAATAAGGCACCGCTGAAAGCTATCGTCTTTGATTATTACATGAACTTTATTCCTTATTTCTCCAATCTGCTCAGCCCGCTGTTTGTCTTTATTGCCGTTATCTTCTTTACTTCCAAACTGGCGGAGAATTCAGAAATCATCGCCATGTTCTCTACAGGGATGAGCTTCAAGCGGATGATGCGGCCGTATATGATTTCAGCAGCCATTATCTCTGTAGTAGCTTATGGACTGGGTGCATACGTCATCCCCAAAGGAAATGTGACACGACTCGACTTTGAAGACCGCTATAAAAAGAAAAAGAAGGTGGAGTATGTACGCAATGTGCAGATGGAAGTCGACAGTGGTGTAATTGCTTACATTGAACGCTATGAAAATTACAACAAGACAGGCTACCGTTTCTCTTTGGACAAATTTAAGGATAAAAAACTGGTATCCCATCTCACTGCACGCAGCATCACCTATGATACGGCCAGTGTACACAAATGGATTATCAAGAACTACATGATTCGGGAAATGGACGGTATGCGTGAAAAAATCAGTAAAGGCGACCGGATGGACAGTATCATAAAAATGGAGCCGCAAGACTTCCTTATTATGAAAAATCAGCAGCAGACAATGACCAGTCCTGCCCTGAAGAGCTATATTGACAAGCAAAAGAAACGTGGTTTTGCCAATATCAAAGAGTTTGAAATTGAATACTACCAACGTATCGCCATGTCTTTTGCCGCCTTTATTCTGACTACCATCGGTGTTTCACTGTCATCCCGTAAGGTTAAAGGAGGAATGGGACTGAATTTGGGTGTAGGTTTGGCCTTAAGCTTCTCTTACATTCTATTCCAAACGGTTTCCGCAACTTTTGCCATCAATGGAAATACTCCCCCGATTGTGGCAGTATGGATACCTAATATACTCTATACACTAATAGCAATCTACTTATACAGAAAAGCTCCTAAATAATTATAGGAGCTTTTCCAGTTTTTCACGCCAGTCTTCACCATTCGCGGGTTGCAACGTGACAAAGCCAAGTTCTTTGCCTACGGCTATATTCGAAGCACCGTCATCCACAAAAACAGTTTCAGAAGGATTCAGCGCAGCATCCCTTACCATATATTCAAAGATTCCCCGATTGGGCTTTACACATTTCACTTCATAAGAAGCATATATCTTATCCACATAATCGTCCAGCGGACGGCCTGCAGGTGTAAATTCCTTGCTACGCGCCCATCCCATAATATATGGATTGGTATTGCTCAATATATAAACATTGTATTTACGTTGGCGAAGGGTATTCAAATAGTCCAATTTATACTGTTCCACAGCAGTAATAAATCCTCTCCATCCTAATTCCACCTCTTTGTATGTCAGCTCCTTGCCACAACTCTCACTCAGTTTCAGTCGAAAAGACTCAGCATCGATACGTCCGTCCTCCACTTCCAAAAAGATACCTTTCTGGTGATACTTGTCAAGCAGATTATCCGCATCCCTCACTCCTATTTCAATAAACTTCTTCACTGCACGGTCACGGTCAATATCAATAATAACCCCGCCAAAATCAAACACAATATTCTTTATCTGTCTCATACCTTTTTAATTAATTATTGCAAAGATAAGCATTTGAAAAAGAATAGAGAATGATGTAAATCAATAAAAAAGCACTATTTTTACCTGCCAAACAGAATATCCATCCTTAAAGCAAAAACAAATGAAAATAAGAAACCTACTCACCCGAAGCCTGTTTTGCCTCTTAACCTTTATATCCAGCCCTTCCTCATCCGTCTGCCTATTCTCTCAAGGAGAGCAAAACGATAAGGAACAAACGATATTAAGAATATGGAAAGCCGGAGAAACGGTCAGCCAGAAGAGTATAGCACAGTTTGGAACAGCCAATTGTTTTAAGATACAGAAGATTAACGACGCCCTCTTCAAAAGAATCTATGGAAAGTCCTATAAAACAAACTGCACCATACCGAAGGAAGAATTACGTTATCTGAAGGTGCTCCATTATAACCTGAAAGGAGAAATATGCCTTGGTGAATTAGTCTGCAATAAAGCCATAAGCGATGATTTAATCGAAATATTCCGAGCCTTGTATAAAGCCCGATACCCCATTGAACGAATGGTATTAATTGATGAATATGACGCAGAAGACAATCGGTCCATGCAAGCCAACAATTCCTCTTGCTTCAATTTCCGTGTTGTGCCGGGCACCCGGAAACTGTCCAATCACAGCAAAGGGCTGGCAATAGATATCAACCCGCTTTATAATCCTTATGTCAGAACCGACAAGAACGGAAAGGTCATCATATCTCCCGAGAAAGGGAAGAAATATGCAGACAGAGGCCTGTCCTTTCCCTACAAAATAGACAAGAACGATTTATGCTATAAGGAATTCATTAAACACGGTTTCATTTGGGGAGGTGCTTGGAAGAGCCTGAAAGACTACCAGCACTTCGAAAAAGTACGTTAGCAATCCTTTTCGGACCGGGCCACTAACAGACATAAGAATAGAAGGAAAAAAAGCATAAAAAAAGCCATGTCCTCTGTAACAGAAGTCATGGCTATTATTTTTGTTGTATTTTTGTTTTTCCTTACGGAAACTCTCTTCTTAATTTAAATAAGAAGAAAGTTGGGATGGAGTGATGTCTTTCGCTACAATGACACCGTTTTCGTCCAAAAGAAAATTCTTAAACCCTTTATTCAAACGATAAGTTTTGAATAAATCGGAAGAATTACCTGCCAGTTCAACAAAACAATTAGATGTTGAAATCCGGTCTTTTTTAATGGTTTCGTTAAATATTGATTTAAATTCATCAAACGAAACAGAAACCATTTCCACGTTATCAGCCTGCTCTATTGCATGATTCAAGGTAGCATTCTGCACTCTTGAAGGAGCATCATAGCTGGCCCAAAAACTAAGCAACACGTATTTACCTCTCAAATCTTTTAAGTCAATCAGTTGCTTCTCGCCGCAGATAGTAAAAGTCGGAGCTTTATCTCCTATCGTCAGCCCTTCTGTCGGCGTGTCTTTCCCTACAAATGAGAACGAAATCAAGGAACTAATGATTAATACAACAAAAATCCACTTTACATTTTTAATCATGTAATTCGGTTTTGGTTAATACTATCCGGGACTGCCCTTAAACAGTGATTCCTCCCCGGAACATTGTCTTTTGGCCTGATAATCAAAGCCATTATATTTGGAAATCTGCGGCAAAGGTAAGGAGTTTTTATGCGAACTCCAAGAGTTTATATCAAAAAATATGTTATATAGCATAAAATCATCCATTCCATCGAGAAAAAAGAATCTCAAAAAGATAGCTTGAAAGGATTAAATTGCGTACTTTTGCAATCTGTAAATAGCAACATTTTATGTATGGATACAAGTACTGAACTTATTTTAATTCGTATCACCGGTTTGGACAGGCCGGGACTGACGGCTTCCATTACGGAAATACTTTCAAAATATGATGTTACCATTTTGGATATAGGACAAGCCGATATTCATAGCACTCTTTCATTGGGTATTTTATTCAAAAGCCGGGAAAAAGATTCGGGTAATATCATGAAAGATTTGCTATTTAATGCATCCGCTTTAGGAATTACCATCCGCTTCTACCCCATTACGGTGGAAGAATACGAGGAGTGGGTAGGAATGCAGGGAAAGAACCGCTATATCCTGACCTTGCTGGGACGTAAACTTTCTGCCAAACAGATTGCAGCCGTCACGCGCATCATTGCGGAACAAGGTTTGAACATAGATGCCATCAAACGTTTGACAGGTCGTGTTCCTTTGGACGAGCAAAAGGCAAATGTGCGTGCCTGCATTGAGTTCTCCGTTCGCGGCACTCCCCGAGACCGGGAAGAAATGCAGCGGGAACTGATGAAACTCAGCAGCGATTTGGAAATGGATTTCTCTCTCCAATTAGACAATATGTACCGACGTATGCGTCGCCTGATTTGTTTTGATATGGATTCTACACTTATCCAGACAGAATGTATCGACGAACTGGCGGAACGTGCCGGTGTGGGTGACAAAGTAAGAGAAATAACCGAACGGGCCATGCGTGGTGAAATAGACTTTATCGAAAGTTTCACCGAACGCGTAGCTTTGTTGAAAGGTCTGGATGAGAGTGTAATGCGTGAAATTGCCGAAACCCTGCCCATTACAGAAGGGGTGGAAAGACTCATGTTCGTATTAAAACGATATGGCTATAAAATAGCTATACTTTCGGGTGGATTCACCTATTTCGGCAACTACCTGAAACAAAAATACGGCATTGATTATGTTTACGCCAATGAACTGGAAATAGTAGACGGTAAATTAACCGGCCGCTATTTGGGGGACGTAGTAGACGGAAAACGTAAAGCGGAATTATTAAAACTGATTGCACAAGTAGAAAAAGTAGATATCGCACAAACCATAGCTGTAGGTGACGGTGCCAATGATTTGCCCATGCTGTCTACTGCCGGACTAGGCATTGCATTCCATGCAAAACCCAAAGTAGTGGCGAATGCCAAACAGTCCATTAATACCATCGGACTGGATGGAGTGCTTTATTTCCTTGGCTTTAAAGATTCTTATCTGGAAGAGCGCGGCAAACTGTAAGAAAGATAGTATAAAATATATATATGAAATTTTCAGAACTAAATTTAGAAGAGAGTGTGCTCCAGGCATTGGAAGCCATGAGATTTGAAGAGTGTACTCCCGTACAAGAACATACTATTCCTATCATCCTTGAAGGAAAGGACTTGATAGGAGTCGCACAAACAGGTACCGGTAAAACAGCAGCGTATCTCCTCCCCATCTTAAATCAATTAAGCAAGGGAGGTTATCCCGAAGATGCCATCAATTGTATCATCATGGCACCGACCCGCGAACTGGCACAGCAGATAGACCAGCAAATGGAAGGTTTCTCCTATTTTATGCCGGCATCCAGCGTAGCTGTATACGGCGGAAACGATGGAGTACGTTTTGAACAAGAGAAAAAGGGACTGACCTTGGGAGCAGAAGTAGTCATTGCCACCCCCGGCCGCTTAATCAGCCATCTTAGTTTAGGATATGTAGACCTTTCCAAAGTGTCTTTTTTCATCTTGGATGAGGCAGATCGTATGTTGGATATGGGGTTTGCAGACGACATCATGCAAATAGTAAAATATCTCCCTAAGGAACGCCAAACAATCATGTTCTCTGCCACAATGCCTGCCAAGATACAGCAGTTGGCCAAAACTATCCTGAGAAATCCGGAAGAGATTAAATTGGCAGTATCCAAACCGGCTGAAAAGATTATCCAAACAGCCTATATCTGTTATGAAAATCAAAAGCTGGGCATTATACAGTCATTATTTCAAGACCAGACACCTGAACGCGTGATAATCTTCGCATCATCCAAAATGAAAGTAAAAGAGGTTACTCAAGCTTTCCGTCGCATGAAACTTAACGTCGGCGAAATGCACTCTGACTTGGAACAGGCACAGCGCGACCAGATTATGCATGACTTCAAGAGTGGAAAGATAAATATCCTGATTGCAACCGATATTGTTTCACGAGGCATTGACATTGATGACATACGCCTGGTTATTAATTATGATGTGCCGCACGACAGTGAAGATTATGTGCACCGCATCGGCCGTACAGCCCGCGCAAACAACGATGGGTGCGCTATAACCTTTGTCAGCGAAAAAGAACAGACACAATTTAAGTCCATCGAAAACTTTATAGGTAAGGACATTTACAAAATACCTGTACCGGAGGAATTAGGCACAGCGCCCGAATACAATCCACGCAGTAATAATAATGGTGGAAAAAGAAAAGGAAACTTTAAAGGGAAAAGAAACAGTGCCACACGCAAACCCGGAAACGGCAATAACGGTAAAAAGCAGCAGAAATCATAAAACCTGTGAGTTTACAGCCTCTCCATATTATAGGAGATGTGTCAAAACTCCCCTTTTATCAAAATCACCCTCGCTACAGCTACCTGTGGCGAGGGTGACTTTTAGTTTATGAGAGTTTCGACACACCCTCACTCTTTTCTTTATTCAACGAGCCAATTCATAGGATAGTTTACCATTCGTATCTATCGCAATATTGACCACATAACAAGAAGCACCGTCCGGTATGCAAACAGTGGCCTGATAATGATAGCCTTTTGCATCAACTCCCATAAAATCCATATCCGAAAGAATGGCCCACTGCAAGAAATCATCGGGTATGACATCCTTGAACATCTGCCTCGTAATATCCTTCGCAAACAGACTTCGTTTACCTTCGTATACACAAATATGGATGATATTGTCATAATATACATTATCCACACTCAAGCCCTCTTCCGAGACTCCCGGACGCATCACTTTTATTTTAGACGGATTGATATAGACATAACCACGATAACGCGTATTGTTATACATCACCACCGAATCTTTCTTGATAACTTCCGTATACACAGGAACTTCTTGCTCATGAACAAAAGATAAAGAATCAGCATCGTTCTCTGCCCTGTGCAAGCGAATGACATCCCCTACCAGTGAATGAAACCAAAAAATATATTCTCCCTGTTTCTCTATCTTATAATTATTGACCTGTGCTCCATAAGTAGTCAACGTATCGCCTGTAATTTTAAAGGCGACTGGAGCAACAGCAGCATCAGCATAATAAATAGTATCGCCTGCAACCTTTAGCACAGCGGTTTCCGTATTGTCGTCCAGCCAAATGCCTTGCAACTTTTCTTTCGCCTCTCTATCCTCTTCTTGCAAAGCCTCCTTTTTCAGATTAGCTCCGCAAGAAGAAAATATCGCAGCCAAAACGACAATCAAATATGATTTATACATCTTTAATGTGATTATTTGCCTATGCAGTGATAAACAAACCCTAAATCCTGAAGTTCTTTTGCGTCATAAATGTTACGCCCATCCAAGACTACAGCCTGTTTCATTGTTTTCTTAACAACTCCCCATGCCGGTAAACGGAATTCTTTCCATTCTGTCACCAACATCAATGCGTCAGCATCCAAAAGAGCATCATACATATCGCGAGCATAAAATATTGTATCTCCTATTCTTCTCTTTGATTCCTCCATCGCCGCAGGATCATAGGCACGGACCACACAACCGGCCTTTCTCAATTTCTCAATCAATACCAATGCAGGAGCTTCACGCATATCGTCCGTGCCGGGCTTGAATGCCAATCCCCACAGGGCTATGGTCTTACCTTCCAAATCACCATTGAACACCTTTTCCAATTTCTCAAAAAGAAGACTCTTCTGGGTTTCGTTCACGTCTTCCACAGCTTTCAAGACCCGCATCGGATATCCATTCTGTTCTGCCGTCTTGATTAACGCCTTTACGTCTTTTGGGAAACAGGAACCGCCATAGCCGCATCCCGGATAAAGAAACTTACGACCAATGCGACTGTCAGAACCGATACCGTCGCGTACCATATTTACATCAGCTCCTACCAACTCACAAAGATTGGCTATGTCATTCATAAAACTGATACGGGTAGCAAGCATTGAATTGGCAGCATACTTAGTCATCTCGGCAGAAGGAATATCCATAAAAATAACACGTGAATTCAGCATCATAAAAGGCTTGTATAATTTGGTCATCAGTTTCTTTGCCCGTTCAGACTCAACACCGACCACCACACGGTCGGGACTCATAAAGTCGTCAATGGCATTGCCCTCTTTCAGAAATTCAGGGTTCGAAGCCACATCAAACTCTATGGCTACCCCTCTCTTATCCAATTCTGCCTGAATAGTGTCTTTCACTTTATGTGCAGTTCCCACCGGCACGGTACTCTTTGTCACCACCAACGTGTATTTTTTCATATGCGCGCCAATGGTTTTGGCAACCGCCAATACGTAACTCAAATCGGCACTTCCGTCTTCATCAGGCGGTGTACCTACGGCACTGAACACGATATCTACATTATCAAGGCAATTCTCCAGTGAAGTCGTAAAATGAAGACGGCCGGCATTGACATTGCGTTGCACCATGCCCTCCAGTCCCGGTTCATAAATGGGAATAATACCTTTCTGCAGACTCTCTATCTTCTCGGCATTTACATCCACACAAGTTACATTCACGCCGGTTTCGGCAAAACATGTACCGGTTACTAGTCCAACGTATCCGGTTCCTACAATTGCTATATTCATTTTATTATTAGTTACTCTAACTTTTTATACGCTGCAAAATTACAATAAAAATATGTGGCAAGGACATTTTCCTTCATAAAAGTTGCGCTGAAATGGAATAAAAATGCTATTTTTGCAGTATGATTGAATTGGCTAGACATATAGAAATTCTGTTACTGGAAAATGATTGCGTCATTGTTCCTGAACTAGGTGGGTTTATAGCTCATTATCAACCAGCGTATTACGCTGAATCCGATAACCTCTATTTCCCTCCTATGCGTACCATTGGCTTCAATCCCCAGTTGACAATGAATGACGGACTGTTGGTACAGTCATACATGCAAGTCCATCATACAGACTTTCCGGATGCAACACGGATGATTGAAAAAGAGGTGGAAGAACTAAAAGATACTTTATATAAAGACGGATATGTCCAATTATATGGCATAGGTGATTTGCATTACACTATTCATAATTCTTACGAATTCCGCCCCAATGAAGAGGGTATCCTTTCTCCCCATTTATATGGTTTCAGTTCTTTATCTATCAGTCCCTTAGCCGAAAAAAAATCAATTACTTCTTCAACCAAGGAGTTGGTATTAAAGCCCCAAAGGGAAAGAGCCGCCATCCGTTTCAACCGTCGCTGGTTGGGCAACGCAGTGGCAATTGCCGCAGCTGTTATCCTGTTCTTTTTCCTTTCGGTACCTGTAGAAAACACCTATGTGGATAAAGGCAATTACGCCTCTTTGGGAACAGACGGATTATTTGAGGCCATCCGTTCACAGTCGCTGGCAACCACTTTAGTTATGCCACAGCAGCCAAAGACAGTTCAGGCCACAAAGACATCGGGTACTCCACAACAGCAAGTGGGACACAAGAGTTTAAAACCGGTAGTCGTCAAAGTGGAAAAGGTCGGTTCGCCAAAAACAGAGACTCCCAAACAAGATACAGGTAAAGAAACCCCGAAAACGGAAAAGCCTGTTGCCGGTAAGACAACTCCTGCAACGGCAACTGCATCTTCCGCTTCTGCTCCGGCACAAAATAAAGCCGAAGCTGCCACAGCAAAACCAAAATACTTTATTATAGTATCCAGTTTGGCGACAGCCGCCGATGCACAGCAAACATTAAAGGAATATAAGCAAAAAGGCTTTAAGGAAGCGAACATCATCGAAGGAAGCGGACGTTACCGCCTTGCCCTCTGCGGGTTTGCCGACAAAAATACTGCTTATAAGAAAATGAATGAGTTAAAAAAAGACGAAGCATTCAAGAATGCATGGTTACTGAACTCTAAATAAACAGATTATCTCCCATGAAAAGAGTCTTGTGTCCTAAATGTGACAACTATATAACTTTTGACGAAACAAAATATACGGAAGGACAGTCTTTGGTCTTTATATGTGAACACTGCAAAAAGCAATTCAGTATCCGTATCGGAAAGTCAAAATTAAAAGCGACCCGCAAAGAAGAAGTTCTTGACGAACAAGCCAACAACGAAGACTTCGGAAGCATTGTGGTGGTGGAAAATGTATTTGGCTATAAACAGGTATTGCCTTTAAAAGAAGGAGACAACCTGATTGGACGTCGCAGTAAAGGTACCGATGTAGATATTTCCATTGAAACATCCGACCCAAGTATGGATCGTCGCCATTGCATAGTCAATGTAAAACGAAACAAACAGGGAGAACTCATATATACCCTGCGGGACAATCAGAGCATCACCGGAACATTTCTATTAAATGATATATTGGGAGACAAAGACCGGGTCAGAATAGAAGAAGGCGCCATCATCACTATAGGTGCCACCACTCTTATTCTGCGAGCAGCAGAAAAATAAAAGTTATGAAACGTGTTATACTCATCACAGGCGGCCAACGGTCGGGCAAAAGTTCTTATGCAGAAAAATTAGCCCTCAGTTTGTCGCCCAATCCTATTTATATGGCAACTTCCCGCATTTGGGATGAAGAGTTCCGCCAACGGGTCATCAAGCATCAGGAACGCCGGGGGCCGGAATGGACAAACATAGAAGAAGAAAAGAAATTGAGTCGTCATCAGGTAAACGGACGAGTGGTACTGATAGACTGCGTGACTTTATGGGCCACAAATTACTTTTTCGACCTGGATTCTGACGTGAATCTGTCATTGCAAGCCCTGAAACAAGAGTTCAATGCCTTCACTGCACAAGATGCCACTTTTATTTTTGTAACAAACGAAATAGGTTCAGGGGCTGTTTCCGACAACCCCATCCAACGCCGTTTTACGGATTTGCAAGGTTGGATGAATCAATATATTGCCTCCCAAGCCCATCAAGTATACTTAATGGTATCGGGTATTCCTGTATTAATAAAACAATAAGACCATGAAAACTTTCCATATCGAACTTCCTGACCGGCAAATACAGGAAGCACTGATAGACAAAATCAATAACCTGACCAAACCAAAAGGTTCTTTAGGCGTACTGGAAGAGCTGGCATTACAAATCGGGCTCATCCAACAGACGCTCTCTCCCACTCTATGCCATCCCCACAACATCCTGTTCGCTGCCGACCACGGCATCGTGGAAGAAGGAGTCAGCAAATCACCCAAAGAGATTACCTGGCAACAATTGAGTAACTTCCTCCATGGTGGTGCCGGAGTTAATTTTCTCTGCCGGCAACATGGGTTCAAACTTGTACTGGTAGATGCCGGGGTCGACTATAATCTTCCTTACGAAAAGGGAATTATCAACTGCAGTGTAGGCCGCGGTACCCGAAGTTTTCTCCATGGTCCGGCCATGAGTCATGAGGAGATGGAGCTATGCTTGGAACGTGGTGCACAGATGGTAGACAGCGTATATGCCGACGGTTGTAACGTAATCAGTTTCGGAGAAATGGGAATAGGCAATACATCTCCCTCTTCCATTTGGATGCATTTATTTACAGGCATCGCTTTAGAACAATGCGTGGGAGCCGGTAGCGGTTTGGATTCGGAAGGTATCCGTCATAAATACAATGTATTGAAACAGGCAGTCGACAACTACCAAGGCGACGGATCGGCAAGAGACAAGATTGCCTGGTTTGGAGGTTACGAGATGGTAATGGCTATCGGCGGTATGCTGCGGGCTGCCGAACTGAAGATGCTGATATTGGTCGACGGCTTTATCATGACCAACTGCATCCTTGCCGCTTCCCGGCTCTACCCGGAAGTCTTGCCATACGCCATCTTCGGTCATCAAGGAGACGAAATAGGACACAAACTGGTACTTGACGCTCTAAACGCACGCCCCTTATTGAATTTGGGACTCCGGCTGGGCGAAGGAACCGGTGCTATCTGTGCCTATCCCATCATTGTCTCTGCCGTAACCATGATGAATGAGATGGATAACTTTGCCCATGCATCCATCACAAAATACTTTTAATAATGAAACTGCTTGCCGCACTCATATTCTTCACCCGGCTACCTTTTTGGAGAATAGCCGAAGTTCCCGCCGCTTATTTTAAGCGTGTAGTCGATTATTGGCCTTTTGTCGGTTGGCTCACCGGAGGAATAATGGCAGGCACACTATGGCTCTCCGCCCAATTTCTTCCCATGTCCATAGCCGTTATCCTTGCTTTACTGGCACGGTTGCTCATCACTGGCGCACTGCACGAAGACGGTCTGGCAGACTTTTGCGACGGCTTTGGCGGCGGAACTTCACGCGAGAAGATTCTCTCGATTATGAAAGATTCCCATATAGGAACATACGGAGTGTTAGGACTTCTATTCTACTTCGGATTACTATGGAATCTGCTCTCCACTTTATCGCTCTCTTTGGCGTGTATAGCTGTAGCAAGCGGAGATGCATGGAGTAAGTTCTGTTCCGCACAGATAATCAACGTCTTGCCATACGCACGCAAAGAAGAAGAATCAAAAGCAAAAGTCATTTATGACCGCATGGACATCCCGACATGGATAGTGGCCTTTGTAGCCGGTGGACTTCCCATGTGTCTTTTCCTGAATATGTCCTATTGGTGGGCAGCCCTTGCACCCATTGCCGTCGTTTTCCTGTTATTGCAATTGCTGCGCAAACGCTTGCAAGGATACACAGGAGACTGCTGCGGAGCCACCTTTCTGCTGTGTGAACTCTCTTTCTATTTAATAATAAACCTAATTTATACCAACTTATGGTAGTATATCTCATTCGCCACACTTCTGTAGACGTCCCTCAGGGAGTGTGCTACGGACAGACAGATGTCCCTTTGAAACCAACCTTTGAAGAAGAGGCTGCACAAACTTCCGCCCAACTCAAAGGTCTTCAGTTTGACAAAGTATATATGAGTCCGTTAACCCGCTGTGTACGCCTGGCCACGTTCTGCGGTTACCCGGATGCCGAGCGGGACGACCGCATCAAAGAAATCAACTTCGGTGATTGGGAGATGCAACGTTTTGAGGATATAACCGATAGCAACCTTCAGAAATGGTATGCCGATTATCGGAATGTGAGAGCTACCAATGGAGAGTCGTTTCAGGACCAATACCAACGTGTAGCCGACTTCCTGAATGAGCTTCGCCAAAAGCCATACACACAGGTTGCCATATTTGCTCATGGAGGCGTATTGCTCAATGCCCAGATTTATGCCGGAACAGTAAAGCCCGAAGAAGCATTCAGCGCATTGACCCCCTATGGAGGAATCATTAAGATTGAGATATAAATCTTCCCTGCAACTTATCTTTATAACGGAAGAAAAGGGTATGCTCCTATCAGACAGAGAATAACCCATATCACCATTATCCCCTCGGCAACCCGGTTTACTCGGACAGCGATACGCATATCAGACGAGTGAACCGGCCTTTCATTATTGCCTATAAATGGTTTGTAAACCATCTCACCGAAATAATGATGAGGACCACCGAAACGGCAATTCAAGATTCCGGCCAAAGCCGCCTCGGGATAACCGGAGTTAGGGCTTGCATGCTGATTGCCGTATATTTTCACAAACTTCAATAAAGAAAGACGCCCGGTGGAAAGTATCATCAAAACAGCCGTCAAACGAGCCGGAACATAGTTGGCAATATCATCGATGCGGGCTGCCCACCTGCCAAACTGCAGATATCTTTCGTTCCTATATCCCACCATAGAATCCAATGTATTTATCATTTTATATGTCAACATACCGGGAACACCCAATAACAGATACCAGAACAAAGGAGCAATTACCCCATCACTCAGATTCTCTGCCAGCGTTTCTAACGCTGCCAACCTCACCTCCTGATTCGTCAGCTCGGAAGTATCCCGTCCCACAATGCGGGAAACCTGTTTTCTACCCTCTTCCAACGAACGGTCGGCAGCCATAAAAACCATGCGCACTTCATTGACCAGCGTAGTTCCTGCCAAGCAATAAAAGACAAGAACTGCCGAGGCCGCTACCCCTATCCAAAGATTCATGACATATAGTCCGTGTATCAATAATGCAGAAACTCCATAAATGAATACAATAAGCAGAATAGCCGTCCATGCCCCTTTCTCCACCCGGTGCTCTCCTTTGTTCCACCGCTTTTCACAAAAAGAGATGAGCTTGCCAAAACCTACTATGGGATGGGGAAGGCAGGAAGGGTCACCTATCAACTTATCCAACAGCCACCCTGCCAACAGTGGTAGTATCAATATAAGTATGTCCATTTCTTTATACCTTCTATCAGTTCATTGTTTTCTTCCGGAGTTTGTGTAGCAATGCGGAAGAAATGCTCGCTCAGGCCTTCAAAGTTGGACGCATCACGAATAAGGATGCCACACTCCTCTGCCAAGTATTCTTTTAAAGCTGCAGCCCGCCCCATCCGTAACTGTGCCAACATATAGTGTGTATCCGAAGGCCATACCTCCATTCCTCCTATTGCAAGCAACGCTTTAGCCAACCTGTCTTTTTCCTTTAGTAACAAGGACATATCTATATGATACTCCTCAGTATGCTGAAGTAAATAATGCCCCGCTTCTATAGCAAGCTGATTGACAGACCAAGGCATGCGCTGCAAACGGATTTCGTGCAGCAAGATTTGATTGGCCGTCATAAATCCCAAACGGAGTCCGGGAACAGCAAAGCGTTTGGTCATGGAATGAAGCAGAATTACATTAGGATATCCGGCAGCTTCCTTGGCTGTCAGCAACGGCTTCAGCGTAAAGAATTCATACGATTGGTCTATCACAAAATAACATTCCGTATGTTTCACTATGAGTGCTTTCAAAGCCTCTTTATCCAGTACATTTCCTGTAGGATTATTTGGATTGCATATCCATATCAGGTTTGTTCCCGACGGTATCGTATCCAATGTATAAATTGCCTGTATCTTGTGGTGATGCAGACGGCAGGCATCAGCATATTCACTGAAAGTAGGCACCAAAATGGCGGAGCTTTTTCCTTTAAAGGTCTGGGCTATCAAATAAATGGCCTCCGTAGCGCCATTAGTCACACAAACCTCTTTCTCTTCCGACAAATGGAGTGAAGGTGCCAATGCCCGTTCCAAAGAGTAAGGCTCAGGTTCGGGATAACTTCGGATGCTTTCCATCCGATGATATAGATACTCATGCAAGCCATTATGATTTACATGATTATATACATTTGAGCTAAAGTTTATCCTTATCTTTTGCCCATACTTATAGGCATCATCTCCGTGTCCGTCAATCATTGTCACGCATTATTTGATATAATAGCGGCAGATTCAAGTGCTTACGCACGTGTGCCGCCAACTTATCATATTGTTCTTCTTTATAAGTTTTATAATCCAGCGTCTGCCGGTTCAGCTTGCCGGCATAAGGCTCCAGCAGAAAGTCGATGAAGACCTGATTGTCAAGGATACCGTGAATATAGCTTCCCATACATTTCCTGTCGACAAAATAGCCGTCCGCCCTACCGTCCTCCAGCCGATTCAATGGAGAAGCGGGAAAACCGGGCACAGGCTCTGTCTCTCCCATGTGAATCTCATATCCCCGGCAGGATGTTTCATTACCTAGAAAATGGAAAGTCACCTGGCGAGTGACCTTTTCACCTTGCATGGTAGTTGTCATGGGAAGCAATCCCAGCCCCGGCAGTTGACTGATATCTCCCTCCACCCCATCAGGATCGCGGACTTCCAATCCCATCATCTGGTAACCGCCACAAATCCCCATGACCGAAGCCCCCTGGCGATGCGCATGCAAGATAGCCTGCGCCACACCGTTGCGGCGAAGTTCATACAGGTCATCCAATGTGCTTTTACTTCCGGGAAGCAATATAATATCCGCTTTTGCCAGTTCCTCTGTGTTATTCGTATAGTAAAGATGCACACGTTCATCACGTTCAAGCCTATTGAAATCTGTGAAATTAGACAGATGACGAAGTAACACCACCGCCACATTTACCTTTCCTTCTATCGCCTGCATACGTTTATAATCCAGCACCACCGAATCTTCCTCCTCGATATGAATATCCTTATAATAAGGAATCACCCCCAAGACAGGAATGCCACACAACTCTTCCATCATTTTTATACCCGATTCAAAGAGGCGTATGTCTCCCCTGAACTTATTGACAATGATGCCTTTTATACGCTGCCGGTCTTCGGGCGTTTGCAGCATGACCGAACCGTAAACACTGGCAAACACCCCTCCACGGTCAATATCCGCCACCAGTATCACATCAGCATCAGCATAGCAGGCCATCGGCATATTTACCAAGTCCGTATCCCGCAGATTTATTTCCGAAATGCTGCCGGCTCCCTCCATAACAATGGGATTATAACGGGCGGCCAAACGGTCGAAAGCAGCATTGACTTCTTTTCTCAGCTCTTCGCGCCCTTCCTTGCGGAAGTATTCATACGCATCACGGTTGCCAATCGGCCTGCCGTTTAATACCACCTGCGAGGTGCGGTCCGAGCTGGGTTTCAGCAAGAGTGGATTCATGTCTGTGTGACAAGGGACTCCGGCAGCCTCGGCTTGCACCGCCTGCGCCCGTCCTATCTCCAGCCCTTCGGGAGTGGCATAGGAATTCAATGCCATATTCTGCGCCTTGAAGGGAGCAGGCCGATAGCCGTCTTGTCTAAATATGCGGCACAGAGCGGCTGCAATGATACTTTTCCCGACATCACTGCCTGTTCCTGCCAACATGATAGGGTGTAAGTTCTTATTCATTCTTCCCAAAGCTTTAATATATCGGTTTCTCCCCAATAGAGATGGGTATATCCGGCTATTACATTCTTATATCTGTATAAAGGAGTATTTACTTCCACTCCTTTGACGGTGAACTGTTTTGCCACCGAAGGAAGTGTGTCGGGCTCTATGACACCGGAATAATGGAACTCGTGTCCCTTCAGTTCAAGTCCGCGATACTCCAACCGGCGATAACCCAAATGCAACTTTGCTCCCACCATCGTACAGTCCAACGGCAAGACACCTGCCATGGCATAGGCCGTTCCCCCCTGACGTGCCGTGAGCGAACGAGTCAGAAACATCATCCCGCCACATTCGGCCAATATCTTCCCTCCTTCTTCGGCAAAAGCCTTTATCGCTTCCATCAGTTTCTTGCGGCGGTGCAGCTGGCGGGCAAAGAGCTCCGGATACCCTCCGGGAAGATACAATAAATCCGCTTCCGGCAAATCGCTGCCATACACCGGACTGAAATAAGTAATGTTTCCCACTTCCTCCAACCGAGCGATATTCTCACGATAAATGAAATTGAATGCCGGATCGCGCGCCACTGCAATTTTCAGTTTCTTCGCGCGGGGAGTAAAACTCTCCACTCCCGCTTCGGAGCTATATGGCAACATATACCGACATGGGAAACCACGATGGCAAATATTCAGGAGTTTATCAATATCCACGTACTTCTCCACCAATGCCGCCGCCTGCTCTATCACTACGTCCATCGCACGTTTGGCCGTCAGCGTCAGCCCCAAATGGCGGGATGGAATCTTGAGCCCCTCGGTGAAAGGAAGATAACCCAAACACTCTACGCCGGCATCAACACACGCATCTTTCAGATAATTATAGTGGGGTAATGAAGATACCTGATTGAACACCACTCCGGCAATCTTCACGCCCGGATGAAAATGCTTGAATCCATAAATCAGAGGAGCAACCGAATAGGCAGTCGCACGTGCACTGACAACCAATATTACCGGGATGCCCAGCAGTTGCGCTATCTCGGCACTGCTTCCTTCCATTCTGCTGTAACCGTCAAACAGTCCCATCACCCCTTCGGCAACACACGCATCGGCCCCCTCTCCATACTTATTATAAATATGCTGCACATGTGTCTTCGATGCCATCCAAGTATCCAGATTCACCGACTCGCGGTCTGCCGCCAAGGTGTGAAACTGAGTATCAATATAGTCAGGGCCACATTTGAAAGGCTGCACCCGCATGCCTCGTTTCTTCAACGCACGCAACAGTCCCATCGTGAAAGTCGTCTTCCCGCTTCCCGAAGTAGCGGCCCCTATAAGCAATTGTGGCTTCATACTTTTAATCTATATTTTAAATCGGGTGCAAATATAAAATAAATATCTAACTTTGTGCCCGATTTAAGCGATACAATCTCTTTCACAACTTTGTTTACCTTCCCGATACATGAAAAGCTCCGATAAGTATAGGTAATGATAGCATAATCATTTAATTAATTATAGAAGAATGGAACTTTTTAGAAATCTATTTGAAGGATACCCTAACCTGTGGGGTGGCGGAGTGGCACACTCCGTGTTGATTCTTTCGCTTGTCATCGCCTTCGGCATCATGCTGGGGAAGATAAAAGTGGCAGGCATTTCATTAGGTGTGACATGGATACTTTTTGTAGGAATCGTATTCGGACATTTCAATCTGAACCTGGATGAGCATCTGCTCCATTTCCTGAAGGAGTTCGGACTGATTCTGTTCGTCTATTCTGTCGGCCTGCAAGTAGGGCCGGGCTTCTTCTCGGCTTTCAAAAAGGGAGGGTTCACGCTGAATATGCTTGCCATGATGGTCGTATTCCTGGGAGTTATCATCACGGTGGCACTGCACTTCATCACCGGAGTGCCTATTACCACGATGGTGGGTATCCTCTCGGGAGCTGTCACCAATACACCCGGACTGGGAGCCGCACAGCAGGCCAACAGCGACCTGAACGGCATCGATGCGCCCGAAATCGCACTCGGTTATGCCGTTTCATACCCACTGGGTGTAGTAGGCTGCATCCTTTCGCTGCTCGCACTGAAATATTTATTGCAGATTAAGCCGAAGCAGGAAGAGGCGGAAGCAGAACGCGGCTTGGGACATTTACAGGAACTGACCGTGCGCCCCATCTCACTGGAAATCAGGAATGAGGCGGTAGACGGAAAAACGATTAAGGATATCAAGCCGCTGGTGAACCGTGACTTCGTTATCTCGCGCATCCGCCACTGCGACGGAGACAAGCAGATGGAACTTGTCAACTCGAATACAGTCTTTCATCTGAACGACGAAATTCTTATCATCGCCAATCCGATAGACGTAGAGGCAATCACCGTTTTCTTCGGCAAGCAGGTGAATGTGGAATGGGATTTCAAGAACAAGAACTTGATTTCACGAAAGATTCTGATTACCAAACCTGAGCTGAACGGAAAGACCTTGTCGCAACTCAAAATCCGCAATGATTTCGGGGTCAGCATTACGCGCGTAAACCGTTCGGGAGTAGACCTTGTCGCCACTCCCCACCTGCAACTGCAGATGGGTGACCGTGTAAAGATTGTCGGTCATGAGCTGGGAGTGGCACAAGCCGAAAAGATATTGGGCAACTCGATGAAACGGTTGAACCATCCCAATCTGATTCCTATCTTTCTGGGTATCGCACTGGGATGTATATTGGGCAGCACTCCGTTCATGTTCCCCGGCATCCCCCAGCCGGTCAAGTTGGGACTGGCAGGAGGACCGCTTATTGTCTCCATCCTGATAAGCCGTTTCGGACCGCAATACAAACTCATTACTTACACCACCATCAGTGCGAATCTGATGGTCCGCGAGATAGGCATCTCTCTGTTTCTTGCCTGTGTGGGCCTCGGTGCAGGTAAAGGATTTATTGAAACGATTATCAATGAAGGCGGGTATGTATGGATAGGCTATGGTGCCATCATTACCGTACTGCCACTGCTGATAGTAGGATTTATCGGGCGCTATGCCTTCAAGTTGAACTACTATACCCTTATCGGAGTGTTGTCGGGAGCCACCACCAACCCGCCCGCTCTGGCTTATTCCAATGACCTCACCTCATGTGACGCACCCGCGGTGGGTTATGCCACTGTGTATCCGCTCACGATGTTTCTTCGGGTACTCACGGCTCAATTACTGATTCTGTCACTCGGATAAGCCGATACAGCAACAGTCTATTCTTTCTGAGACACGGATTCCGCAGATTGGCTTCGGCCTCATTTATCTGCGAAATCCGTGTTGTTTTCTTCCTTTTCCTTTCCAGAGCCGAAATAAATGATTGAATCCGCCCTAAGGTAGTCTGTTAATGCGCATTGCATTGAAAATAGCCAGCAGAGCCACCCCCGAATCTGCAAAAACGGCTTCCCACAGTGTCGCCACTCCCACGGTTCCCAATGCAAGGATGGCAAATTTCACTACAAAAGCCAATGTGACATTCTGCCAAATGATGCGGCGCGTGTATTTGCCTATCCTGACAGCCGTTACCAGCTTCGACAAACTGTCGTCCTGAATAATCACATCTGCTGTCTCAATCGCTACATCACTTCCCAAACCTCCCATCGCAATTCCCACATCGCTCAATGCCAATACCGGCGCATCATTGATTCCGTCTCCCACAAAAGCGACATGATGTTTCTCATCCTTCAGCTTCTGAAGCCGGGCCACCTTATCGGCCGGCAATAAATCGCCATAAGCATGCCTGATATCCAGACGGCGTGCTATGTCTTGCACCAGTGCGGTCTTATCACCCGACAGGATTTCAAAATGCTTGATACCTTGTTCCTTCAATCCTCGAACGGCTTCTACCGCATCCTCCTTCAGCTCATCCGCCAGAACAACCACACCTGCATAAACACCATCGCACGCACACAGAATCAGACTTTCGGGCATTTCACGCAATTCTTCCGGATAAGTTATTCCAAACTTGTCCATCAGCCTATAGTTGCCTGCCAGTATCTGCTTGCCGTCGATGTGTGCTTCCAGTCCATAGCCGGCCACCTCCGTCACTGTCCCCACCGGGTAAAGAGTTTCCTGTTGCTGCTTTGCATACTCCATCACGGCTTTTGCCATCGGGTGGCTGCTCTTGCTTTCTGCCGATGCAATATATTTCAGGACTTCCGCCTCCGAATATATTCCCGCAGTCTCTATCCGGCAAACACGGAAGTTGCCTGTAGTCAGTGTACCTGTCTTGTCAAAAACAAACGTATCTGCTTTCGTAATGGCGTCCAAGTAATTGCCGCCTTTAAAAAGAATGCCTTTGTGTGATGCCGCACCGATACCTCCGAAGTAACCCAGTGGAATACTCACTACCAAGGCACACGGACAGGATATCACGAGGAACACCAAAGAACGATACAGCCAGTCGCCAAACAGATAGGTAAAAGACGGCTGCACCAATGAATAAAAAAACGGAAGCGCCAAAATGAGGAATGCGACCCCGATGACTGCCGGAGTATAGTAGCGGGCAACCTTACGCATGAACAGTTCTGTCGGCGCCTTGCGTCCGGCAGCTTCCTCCACCATCTCAAGCATACGTGCCAAGGTGCTTTGGCTGTAAGGTTTCGTTACGGTCAGCCGAATGGTCTCATTTACCGGAATCATGCCTGCCAACACCTCACCGGACTGCCTCACCGAACGCGGAAGGCTTTCGCCGGTCAATGCTGCCGTGTTGAACACTCCCGCCTCATTTTGCAACACACCGTCCAAAGGGACTTTCTCGCCCACTCTAACCTCAATGGTTTCTCCTATCTCTACCGCTTCGGGCGAAACAATCGAATATTGACCTTTACGAAAGACAGAAGCTGTGCGCGGACGCATATCAAGCAGGGCACGAATATTGTCGCGTGCTTTGTCTACAGCACCATCCTGCAACTGCTCGCCTACTGCATAAAACAACATCACTGCCACCCCTTCCGGGTATTCGCCAATGCAAAAGGCACCTATTGTAGCAATCGTCATCAGCATAAACTCATTAAAATACTCTTTCTTCATAAAATGCTCCCATGCTTCCGCCATGACAGGAAAGCCAACCGGAGCGACTGCCGCCAGATACCAGACAAGACTGACATAAGGCAGTGCAAACCATGCCGCCTGTGCATATCCCAACAGGATTCCCGCCACCAACATCAGGAACGAGAAGATTTCATTACGATACTGTTTCATATTAATGTTCTTGTTTGTTTCCGATGCAAAGGTAAACGAAAAGGCATGCAAGTAAGTTGCAAAAAAGAAAAGCAAAAAATATGTCCCTCCCTTTGCCGCTTTGTAATGGGAAATACATAACTTTGAACACTGAATATCAAACATAACGATACAATAATGGAAAATATAATAAAAAAGATAAAGCAGGACTATCCGGTCTCCGACCAAAGCATAGACTTGCTGGTCTCGTGCCTGAAGCCTCATCGCTTCCCCAAGAAGTACCAATTGATAAAAGAAGGCATCTATTGCAAGGTGGCCTACTTTATAGAGGGGCAGTAGAAATTTAGTGGGGATATCCATATATCTTTGCCAGCCTAAAAAGAA
>ERZ838118.68-NODE-68-length-122873-cov-8.467521_pt1 | contig 122873 bp, 148 predicted proteins | sample MGYA00519863_ERZ838118 | MGnify/ENA primary metagenome ERZ838118 (study PRJEB31850, sample SAMEA3708827) | human gut metagenome | biome: human gut; feature: human-associated habitat; material: faeces | place: China | collected 2014 ...
CACAGTTGCCGGTTGCCGATGATGCTCCGTAGTTGCCGGTTGCCGATGATGCTCCACAGTTGCCGGTTGCCGATGATGCTCCGTAGTTGCCGGTTGCCGATGATGCTCCACAGTTGCCGGTTGCCGATGATGCTCCGTAGTTGCCGGTTGCCGATGATGCTCCGTAGTTGCCGGTTGCCGATGATGCTCCTTGCCTCTCATCAGCTTTCGCTTCTGGATTCACACGCTTCATCGTGTATTCAATTGCAGCCTTGACAAGCCCTGCAATATTGATTTCGGCTCCGATTTTAATTTTTGTCGAAGCGACCTTCGTATCATCCGAATGTCTGCTTATTTCGCCACTCTGTTCCACAACATGGTACACGCTCTCGTTCGGATAATAACATCTGAGGCAATCCAACGGATACTCGCAGGCATGGAATCCACATTCACACGCCTCGGCTCTCGACTCTTCGTAGCTTTCTCCCTCTTTGTACTGGAAATCTCTACAAGTCATATCCTTGTTGAATCCCTTGTACGATATAATCTTTTCCATCATGTTTCCCCTTTCTTTACCTTTTTGATTCCAAGTAATCCTCGAATCACGTTTGCCGGATATTTTACATTATTTCCAAATCGTTGTTCATTGATTTCCATTAACGCATTAAGGGCTTCGATTCTTCCTATTAAGATCGCATACTCTTCCTCAACCGTCTCCGGTTCGAAATCAATGCTATAACTTTTCTTTCCCATTCTTACCCCCTATGCTATTCCCTCCGCGTTCAGTATCTTCTTTCTTATTGCGTCAACGCCTTTCTGATACACCAATGTCTTTGTGGATACGCATTGTTCGCCGTTTTTGGAATATTTCTGTTCGATTACTCTAAACCAACCGCATTCGACATATCTCTGGTATGGTACATTCCACCTGTCCAGAATTCCAATGTTGCGTAAGAATTCAAACAAGTTATTTCTGCCGTATCCTTTGATTCCCAAAACTTTTGAAACCTCATTCATGGAAATGGCGGTCTTGCTGTCAGCCACAGCGTCGAAGAATTCTGCTTTTGGCTTCATCTGCTCAATCTGTTTATCTTTTTGCGAGATGATATTTTGGGCAACGATTAAGGCGTTCGCAACGATCTGCTCTGGTGTCAAGTTTTCCTGTCCGGCGATGTATCCGCCATTCTTCCGGATGGAAGGGAGAACAGTATCGAACACCCAATGCTCAAACTTCTCGGCAGATGGGAGCTTGCTATGGGCAATCAACCGGTATACATCTCCTTCTGGGATGAAAGACATCTCAATCATTTTACTGGGAGACTGTGGATGGGGTACGTCACGTTTCGTTACGCACCGACAATGGTCAATAATTGCTTTCCGAGGATTGGAATACCCAAGCGCATTAGCGATGTCGCTTGCGGCAAAATATGTTTTTTCATCAATGTCAAGGGTACGGACTCTTCCAAATTCTTCGGAATTAAATACCTGTAATTCATTCATTAGTTTCCCCCTAAAATATCCGATATAGGCACGCTCAAACATTTTGCTACTTTTTGAACACTTTCAGCTGTTGGGGAATGCTTATTCCATTTACTAATGCAGCCTTGAGAAAATCCACATTCCATTTCTATTTTCCTAATCGGAATATTTCTTTTCTTCGCAAGTAACTTAATTTTGTCGTAAATCAAGTTCAAATCTCCTTTCCTTATTAATTTCTGAAAATATCACAACATTTATTGACATAGTTCTGAATATATTCTATAATCAAGCTACCACACAAGAATATAAAAAATAATCCATGGCATTTTTAATGTCCTTATTTTGTTGCGATATTTTCAGAGGTGATAGTTACATTATAAGCGATATTTTCAGAATGTCAAGTATTATTTTTGCGTTTTTTTCAGAAGTGAAAGGAATTCAAAATATGACATTACGAGATAGAGTTAAGTTTCTCTGCGCGGAACAAGGAATTTCGCTTAATTCTTTAGAACTAGCATGCGGAGTTGCCAAAGGATATGTAAGCAAGCTGGATAAGAGTGCTCCTAATGCTGAAAAGTTGCGAAAAATCGCAACTTATCTTAATGTATCCGTAGATTATCTAATGACGGGGAAAGAAACTGGAGACTATTTCTCTGACGAGTCCGCACACCTCGTGGCGAAAATAAGAAAAGACACCGAACTGTCCAAAGCACTGCAAAAATACTTTGAACTGTCCGATGCCAAAAAGAAGCACGTTGTGGAGCTGATTAACTTGTTAGCTGAATGAGGTGGAGTTATGGTAGTTACAGAAGAAATTGTTCTTAAAGCGTTGGTTGAGCTAAGAGATTCATATGGGAAAACCGACTATGATATTGTAGCTGATAAGCTCGATATCGATTTTGTTACTCTTGGCAAGTATCTTGAGTCGCTCAGAAGAAAAGGTTATATTACCCAGGTATTTGAAGATGCTACGGTTACCGAAGCAGGATTACGCGAATACCACAGAGTTAATCCTTAAAACGAAATCTGCCGAATTTTTGCTGGCACAATTCTTCGGAAAATTCCTCGCTTTTTACTGGATGCCCGCTTCCCGGCTCGCAAAGCATTTCAGCCGGGAGCAATCCTAAAGTTTTCAATACAAGCATAGTGTTGAATACGGGTATCCTTTTTCTGTGCTCGCATCCTAATATAAGCATGTTTAAAGTACATAAATCATCATACTGCTCTTTCGTTAGGTTTATTCCCACATGGCGGAATCCGTCTATAGTCGTGTCGATCTGTCTATCCTTCATTTTTCTTCTCTCCCTTCACGATATCATCCAATATAATATAGATGTACCGCAGAATTTTATCATCATTAATTTTTCCAACGAGCTGCATAATCTTTTCTTTGTAATCCCCCATGTTTCAAGCCCCCCCCCTTACTGACAGGTTATGTCTTAATATTAGAACATATGTTCTGTATTGTCAATATGTTTCTATATTATGATCATATTCGGCTTGTGGGAATATTATGCTTAGATCCATGATGATTCTCGTTAAAACGAAAAAATGGGGCGGTTTTTTCCCGCCCCATAATTTTAATCAATATACCAACGTTCTAATGATCCATCGTCTCCGGTCCCATGCCAGCAAGCGCCCTGGAAATCTCCCCTCTCTTCAAGATAATACCATTTTCCAGCTCCGGTTTTCTTTCCATCCCATTGAACCCATCCGCTTAGCATATATCCAGAGTTTCCAAAGAGATACCGATGATGGTTAATAGTCTTCCAACACATTTTAGGATAAGTTCCATCAGCATTTCTCCACCACCAACCATTTTCATCATGTACCCATCCTTCTTTCTGCTCTTGAACAGGTGTAAGAAAAAGGGTTCGTTCCGATTCTCGTCTTCTGGTAAGCCCTGTCAGCACTTTTCCGCCGGCTTTGTTGTACTGAAGAATTTTCTTTGCAATCGTTGACCGTTTTCTGGTCCCGTTTGCAGTTAACTGGTCGATGGAGCCGATGTTGTACGCAAAAGAAACCAGTGCATCATATTCGTTCTGGTTCCAGATATAAATGCCATTGTATTTTTCAACTTTCGGGCTATACTTCACATCAACTGATTTTTTCAACCACTCATCTGCCGTTGCTTGATTGATTTTCAATCCGCTTACAATAGCAGTACCGGTAATTGCTCGGTCTGCATTGGTCGTACCGTAACCGATGGTCCAGACTCCAACACTGTCTTTATATGCCGTCAATCGGCATCCCTCGAAGCTTTTTATTAGCTTTAGTCCGTTTTCGCTAATCTTCATAAGCATATCTCCATGATAATCATCACCTTGTTGGCTTTAGGCCGCCCGGATACCGCCGGACCCGGAGAGGTGGATCACCGCCTTCCTTATTTCTTTAGTGATAGGATTTCATTTTCCTGTGCAAGAGTAATCCAGCCTTTTAATACGGCTGAATCAAGTGCTGTTCTACTGATTTTTCCTGCTAAATACATTTTCTTTAAGATGTTATACATATTATTACGCTCCTAACTGTCCTGCGACTAAGAATTCAACTGTTTCCTCTAGATCTTTATATTTCTGCTGAAGATCCGGCTTAGATAAAGTCATAATCATCACTGTACCGGTATGATTTACAGTTTCATAATCCGGCTCATCCTCCGTACCGTTATTTACGGTTTCGCTGGAGATTACATAATCTAGCTGTTTTGCCATTCCTTTGTACTGCGTATATCCCAGGATGGTTTTCATGGGCTCGCCGTCAGCGCCGAGGATATAAACTTTCTCAACATTTGATTCTACGGCAAAGTCTTTTTCGACCTGTTCAAATGTCTTTGTCCCCGGGAGAAATACCAGAGTAAGAGTTTCATCGGATTCTCTCACGCCTCCGGCCACCAGGTCATAGACGGTTCCGTTTAATAGCTTTAATTGTTCCATAAAATCCTCCTTAAAATTTTATTGAATTTTTTGTTACATTTTGGAAAATATTCCGTTCATATTGATGTAGGGCGTGACACATCCTACACCTTTTCCAAAAGCGGCTCCCAAAATCCCCAGGGAGTCGCTTTTTGTTAAAGTTTTTTCGAGTTGAGTTTTCTATCCTCCGATTGATTTTCCTCCTTGAATGCTCTTCCCATGTTCCCGACATAAATGTCGGGATCCTCAAAATAAAAATTTGAGTGTGGAAGTTAATGATCTGACTGATTTACTCAATCCAGATTATTATGATCCTGCCGCAGCTTACTACCTAAGGATATATCGTGTGGGTAATGTAAAAGTTCTAAGCATCGCTATTAAGGCAAAAGCTCTTACAGGAAATGATATTATAGCAAGCAATATACCAGAGAAATTGCGGCCTGCTAAATCTGCATATATAGTCATACAAGGCAGGGATGTTGGTGAATGGGCCAGAGCAACCTATACGCCCGTAGTTCTTGAGATTTCAGGAATAAGTATTAGTATGTCAACAGGAGTTAATGCCTCAAAGTTGACATATATATGTGGCATGGCTGCTTATATTTGATAGCTACGAGAACGAAAGCAAAGCTATTACTTAGACAACATTGGCATTACAATGTAGTATCCGTCCAAGTTTGTGGATGTGGAATCGTTTTGCGTATTGGTATCCCATGCGAATAGCTGAAATTGATCTTCTCCAGCACTAATTTCAAGTGAAGGATATATACACCTAACAGTAGTAAGGGTATTATATCTGGGAAATACACATACGACAGAGCGAGATTTTACGACAGAGCCGATTTTAATGATGTCTTTGTTTTTTTTATTGGTGAATTTCCCTATAATCGGTAAATCATCCTTTGTTGCAGATTCGGCCCAGCCGACCCACGTGTTATTATATTTGGTATTTGTATATATTTTTGACAATGCGTACGGGACAACAGTCAAAGATATCCATGAGTCACTTAAGTAATTTGCAACAATCATGCCACCTCTTGATGACATAGGTGCATTGGACGCACCAGCATCATAACAATAAAATCCCGATTTTTTTATGGCATATAAATCTGTAATCTTTTTTACAGTTGGGATCCCAGCATTACTCAAATTGTTATTTACTGAATTGAGCCCAGCCGTTAAGTTATCAAATCCACCCTCAAGCGCAGTACCCATTCCGATTCGTTCAACCAGCGAATGAATATATGCGCTACTCGGCACTTTGTTCCCATCATTTACATCAATCCCGGAAATCATATTCTTGAGCAAAGCATTTTCATCCAGACTCATAGTTGTTGCAATGGCTCTGGACACCTTGCCTAAAACTGACTTGATTGCTTCACCGGCAATAATATTTGCAAGTTCCGTGGCCTGTTCAAACGTAGTATTTACGGTCAGGGTACCGTCTTCACCCACGGTGATATCATCGCTGCCTTTGACAACTCCAAGTGCATCCTGTTGCGCAGTATTTACAGACAGTTTGCCGTCTTCTCCCACTGATGTAGTCGTTCCATCCGGCATTACGGTTCCAAGGCTGTCAGCGGTCGCTTTTTTCGTTCCCGCTGCCGATACCTGCCAATAAGATGTATCTGTTGGAAGTGTTCCAACCGGCGGCTGCACTTTTGCCACATAACTGCTTCCGTCATATGATACTAAGTTGTTTACTTTATACTGTGTCTCGACGTTCCATTCGCCTTTAGGCACAATCGCTACCTGTCCATAGTTTACAGCCATTACGCCGTTACCTCCATTTCTTCTGATCCGACTTCTCCATAGAACGCTCCATCCTCGAGCCAGAATCTCATTCCTTGTGCTTTCTTATCGCTCATAAGAGCACCGGTTTCCAGGTCAATAAAAAACTGCGGCACTACTAAGCTTGCCGCGGCATCGATCTGATCTTTCAGCTTCTGGGCCTGCTGGCAGTAATATTTTGCATTATCTTGTGCGTCCTCAGCGGTAACGCCACCTACTGCATACCTTTTAGCATCATTGGCACTGTTTACTGCATCTTCTGCCTTTTTAGTTGCTGTCTGTTCGCTATTTGCCGCTTCTTGTGCTCTCTGCGTTGCATTTTCTGATTGTGCCGTTGCTATTTTCGATTTTTCTGATGCTATCTGTGCATCCGCTGAAGCACTATTGGCTGACGCCGCTGCGTTGGTTGCTTTTTGAGTCGCAATCGCTGCCTGTGCTGTTGCAGTTTCTGCATCCTGCGCCGCAGATTTTGCATTAGTTACCGTGGTCTCCGCAGCCTGTTTTGTACCTTCATAGTAATATTTTGCATTATCGGTATCACTGCCCTCAAATTCAGCATCACCAATGGTATATCGTTTAGCAAATTTCTGATACTGCAACGCTGCATCTCTGGCATTCTGCGCGTCAAGCATGTACTGACGAAATTCTGACTGGATGGATGGATCCAGCTTATTCATCGTCACTGAACCATCTATGATAGTGGCTGTCACCTCACGATCGGTCATGCTAAAAGCAACTGTGGCCGAACTTTTGAAAGTATTGATGAATTTCCCAATATCAACCTGTTTTTCAGTTCCATCAGCCAATGTCAGAATGATGATACCTTCATCCGTCACATCAAAGTTAGTAACGACACGCTCAATGTCTAAATCATACGTTTCGATAGCGCCGTTCAGTTTAGTAACCGTAATAACACCTGTTTTTGTATCTACATTTACGGATTTTACAAGTGTGTTGGCGATCTCCATGGACAACTTTAAAGCGTCCAGCTGCACGATTCTGTTATCAGCTTCTTTAACGCCATTTTCAAGGTGCAAAAGATTTGTCCTGTTTAAAGCAGTCTTTTGCGCCGGAAGATTCTGCCAATCTGTGATGTTATAGAAAGATTGATACGCCATTAGGATTCACCCTCTTTCTTCCTCGGCCCGTCATCTGGACCACCTTTTTTGTGTTTTATGATTGCTTCATCATTCTCCTCGACAAAATGTCCGGAATCCAAGATGTTAGCAAGTTCAGCAAGTGCACGGATATTTTCAACGCCTTTAACTGTAATCGAATTAAGGAGCGCCCCGGCACGTTTCATGAGCTCATAATCATATTCAAGTGTTCTCTTTTCTTCCATTTCCCATATTCTCCTTAACTCTTATAATGCCTTTCAAGGTATACATATAGATAATCCATTCCTTCATAGTCTGGATAATCGTTGATATTCGGCTTGTTTTTGGGGTAGATTTCGAGCCAATCTGATCCCCATGATCCATCGAGGTCGTATCCTACTTTTAATGATGACACACTACCAGAGATGCTTGACGATCCACCTGAGATGCTTGTTCCGTTCAGATACAAATTACCGCTTATGTGCAGTGATCCACGGATATGAGTTTCCTTGTCAGCATTAACAACAAAGGCATAATCGCTTTTGCCACGATATCCAGCCCACAAATACAAGCCTTTAGAGTTTGACGGATTTCCAGACATTCCGGTCATCTCATCGGATGATTGAAAAATACTCCTACCGTACTCATCCGAACACACAAAATCACCAATCCTAACAATAGCGGATGAGTTTCCATAATTATCTTCCACATTGAGGATTCCATCAGCAACATTCATTGTAGATCCTTCAATGTGTCCACCACTAATTGTCGCACTGCGATCTGATCCATCATCACCAACAAGGCCGTTATCATCTATGGTCCAGTTTCCGATTCTTCCAGACTGGGCTGTGATTTTCCCAGATGCTTCGAGATCTCCCTGTTCTGTCACTTTAAGGTTCTTCGAGTTGATGACAAAATGTCCTGTCGTCATCTCAATCTTATTCCCGGTGATCTTCAACTCAGAGTTAAGATTCTCGGTTACTTGACCCTTAGAAACTTTTTTATTAACCTCAAGAGTAATCGCATCAGCCGTTTGAGTAATCTTCGTTGATAGCGTTTCCTCTGCTTTCGTCGCACGAGAAACCTCCAACGTAATAGCGTCAGCAGTTTGTGTTATTCTGGAAGAAAGCTTTCCTTCCTCTTCCTTCGCACGGGTAACTTCCGCTGTGATGGCTTCTGCTGTCACCTTAAATTGGGATTCTGTATAGTTTTTTAAATCTGTGACCCGAACAGAAACTTCATCCACATCTTTCTTTAAGATTGCAGCTTTACCCTCTAACTGGATGATTTTTGATGCAGTGCCGAAATTCTGTTCAAGATTCATCCCGCCGGACGACTCGAAAACATCGCTCATCCCCTGCATTCCAGAGAATGTGCGCTTAAAGCAGTATGTTTCAATAACGTCATCCGTGGTATAACATACAAGTCCATCTCCGGGTTCTACCCACGGTAATCCCGGGCATGTGATTTTTGACGGCCTGTAACTGATTTTCGAAATAATATCATATACAGTTCGGGCAATTTCCGTCAGCTCCTCATTGTTCTTTCCGTAAGCAAGGAAGTTTCCCTGGATAATATAGGTATTTTCTCCGCCGTAATCTGTGGGATATAAAGCGCCCACATCGCCCTCTTCCTGCCGGATCTGAACACGGTCAACTGAATTGACTACATAATCCTCATACGTCGTATCTGATTGCTTATATCTCGTAAGCATTTCTGTGTTCTCAGCTGAAGACAAGTCACTAGGAAAGAGTCCTTCGTCTGGAAACAATGCTTCGTCTGGAAAGAGTCCGGCTCCTTCAAGGAACGTATATTTTACTCGGCCGGTATTATCTACCCGTCCAAAGCATCCATTGAGCTCACATATTGCTTTAAGGGTCTCAATTCCGCTCAACTGCTGCGGATCGATTGTTTTTGTTATAGGCATATTATCAAGCGGAAGGCCCACGTCTACCTGCTCGACACCAACATATTCGCAAAGTGAAGTTCGAAACTCTTTCAGTGATAACGGGAACTTAAGACTCTGATACCATTCCGCAACATCGACCTGGAATTTCTCCATTCGATTATATGCAGTGATTTTCTTTTTCCTTCGGTCTGCTTGCCGGACAAAGCTTTTTACAATATACACGCCAAGCATCAGTTCATATCCGCCCACCTCGACGGTAGCAACAAACTCTAACCCGGTTAAATCCTGCAAAACATCAGCAACCGTAATCTCCAGCTGAGCCGCATTACACTCGCCGAACGTCAGGCCGTCACTTTCGCAAAGGCTTTCTGTAATTGCCAGAGACTCCGACACGATCTGTGCATTATCAATTACATATATCGGCTCCTGGTCTATTGGGAACAAATCATCAGACGGGAACAGTAAATCGTCCGGATAAATCATCTGGAATTTTTCGCCGTAAAACCGAAGCTTTATATCACGCTTCTTACTCAGCTTATTATTATTCTCTCGGAAAAGGTTTTTGATTTCTTCTGGAATTTTTAACAAATCTTATCCCCTCTCCTCTCCATACTCAATGAATGCGACTCGGAACGGATTATAGAGAATATCATTTATATTTTTGTAAACCATATATGGTTCAAAAGAAATGTCTGGAATATATGCATCCCCTGTCTGATAACGATTTCTTCTCGGATTCCAATACTCGATCTGAATCATGTTGTCTTCGTCATCATTTGGAAAGATTTCCAGAAACTCCTGCATCTGCGTAAGTCTGAGCGGCTTCACGTCAAACTCTATCTTTGTCGCTTTTGCTGGCAGCACATTTCTGTTGAACCGGCCATTTCCGTCCGTATAATCATCGAGGTCCGTTTCCTGATCCGGCGTGATTTTATATGTCCCGGCATGGATGAATTTGTTCGGCAGGATAGTACCGTTGATTTTTAATAGCCATCCTTCAAATCCATACATTCTACATTCCTCAAAGTATTCACGAAAAAAGCCACCGGATGATTACTCCGATGGCTTTCACAATTTCTACGAGTTTATTATAACATGTTCCTTCCCTACTTTATAGCTGACGTTCTGAGACATTTGGTGACATTAGTCAACGCCAGCCCAGCCGGTACGGAAGGTCCGTTGTTGGAATTTCTGCTGTCCGCGGCGAGTCGCATTAAAAACAGCATCATCTCCAATTTTCAGTTCCTTATTATTGATGGCCGTGATGATCCGTTCCAGAACATCGAGCTGCTGTTTCTGCTGATATTCGTTCTCCGCCATACTAGCATCCAACTCAAATCTCATGACTCCGGCTGCCTCTGATAAACTGCTGTAATCCGGCTGATAATCCACGGTTGGAACAGAATAATCGAGTTTCGGAATGCTGATCTGTGTTGCGGCGATCCGGCTGGTAAACTGGTCGATATCATCATAGATGTCACCGAATTTATCTACGATACCATTTCCAAGGCCGATTGTGAAGTAATCACCGATCTGAAACGCCACCTTAGACGGGGAATGCTCATCAAACCCTTTTTTGAATCCATCTATAACGCCATTTACAAAACCAGAAATCTTATCGCCGATCCAGCTGACCATGTTGTTCATTCCTTCCCACAGTCCTTTAATAACGTTCTCGCCTACGCCTTTTATCTCTTCCGGAAGCTTTCCGAAGAATCCAACCACGTTAGAGATAATAGTCGGAACTGTATTTTCAAAGAACGAAATGGTCTGCGTTCCCCACTGTGTGATCTTATCTTTGATTTTTATGATTTCATCATATGCTTTTCCTGGAAGTGCAGAAAACCACTTTACAACATTAGATACCGTTGTATCCACAGCTTGATTAAATGCACTGAGCGTGTTAGATCCCCATTGCCCTACCATAGAAATAAAGGTAGTTATTGTATTGAGAATCTTTGTCGGCATTTCAGAAAACCAAGTTACTACGCTATTGATAGTTTCCGGGATTTTCTGAGCAAGATAAACAGCAACATCTATCGCCCATTTCGTTATCGTACCAAGTGCATATCCTAATGCGTATCCAATTTTACCAGGCAGTTCTGAGAACCATGTAACAATGTTGTTTACTGTTTCTCCAATTTTGTCTGGTACGCTCTGTGCATAAGATACAAATGAATTCCAGGCCTGCTCTGCTGTAGATGTTATTGAATCCCATACACTACTTAGCTTATCTGGAATGGTTTGGAAAAACTCCACGATAGAATCCCAGTTATCATGAACCAATACTGCAACAGTTCCTATCGCCGCCACAATTCCTGCGACCGCTGCGGCAACGAGCGCCGGTGCGCCTAAGATAACAGCACCAATTCCAGCCAATGCTACTCCCAGTACCATCAAGACTTCTTTTACAGCAGAAAATCCATTCGTCCACATATCAGTAAAATTCTTTACCGCCACAGCAACACCGGCAATAGTAGTCCCGACGCCTAATATTACTGTTGCGAAAGTACCGAATTGTGTAGCAAGCGCTTGTCCAAGTGTCATTGAATTCTGAGTCACATTCGTTAATACAGCAGACAATCCTCCTACTGCATATTTGATGCTTCCCACAATTGTTGACGTAATTCCAGAAAATACTCCAGATATGGCAGTTCCTATCTCCTTGTTTTTATCGGTGATTGATTTGGAGATTTTCTTTGCAATCAGGTTTCCAACCCCGGTAAATTGAAGTAATCCGACTGCGGCTAATATAACCGTTTCAACTGGTGCCACATCAAAGGAGCTTTTCAGCGCTTCGATTCCTGCGCCAATAGCTTTCCAAAGCAGTTCTCCAACCTTATGCCCGATCTCCTCAAAGTCCAGTTCCGCCAGGAATGTTCCAATGTCTGTACCGATCTGTGTCCAATCAATGTTATCGATTGCCGTAATCGCCGTATCCAGAATTCCCTTCGCCCACACATTTAATGTCTGCGCGAGACTTGCGAAATCGAATGTTGAGAAGAAACGGTTCACTCCGGCAGCGATGGACTCACCGAAGTTCGTCCAATCAAACATGGTTCCAAATGCAAGTGCAGCATATATAGCTGTATTCAATGCGCCGGCAATTGTTTCACCGACAGCACCGAACAAGTTAGGGGAAATGAGTCCGTTGAGGAACTGAGCCAACCCGGTGCCGAATCCTCGTGCTTTCTCATAAATCGCATCCCAGTTAATATCGTTCATGGCGCTTGCAAGTGTTACTCCGATATACTGACCAAGCCCTTGAAGGGAATCGATATTACTTCTGTACTGATCGAAGATGGAATCCATCTGAACCAGTTGCGCTCTGGCAGCCTCTAACGCCCCAGTATCAATTCCACCAGCTCCACCGCTACCCTTTTTCTTTGAGTCATCAGTAGTCATATTGTTGACTTCTTGCCAGCCCGCAATATACTTGCTGAGTTTCTTCGCATTGTCGGCAGCATCACCAGTTCCGTCCGCCATCTCATCCGCTCCGGCTCCAGCGTTCTCAAAATCATTTGCAATTCCGCCTGAGTCGATTTCAATGGTCCATCCAAAAATTGCGCCAAGCGCATTCGCTACCGTCTTAGCGAACTGGATCACTTTTTCCATCACGCTGTTCAGCATAGTAATAAGCGGCTTAAATGCGCTGATGAGAGTTCCACCGACTACTGATCCAAGTTCTTCAAATTGTTGTGCCAGAATTCTGGTCTGATTCGCCCATGTCACATAATGTTATCGCAAAGGCTTTTTATCCTCTGCTTCTTATAGTTTCCTATAAGGTCGGCGTACATATTCAGCCCATAGGGCTGTCGGTTACTCTTGGGGATGTTTTATTCTATACTCTTTTCAAATAAAAAGAGCATAGGTTCAATCCCTACGCTCTACAATGTACTATATCTTTTACTATATAGTCTTATCTCGGTATTAACTTATTGACTTATCCATTTAAAACCATATGCAGTTCTATCCGGTTTGTTAATCACTTTATATATGGGTTTGTGATTTACTCCAAGCCTCCTACCTGCCTCTGCAACGTTTTTAAATGTATTCAAAACCTTGCCACTTTCTATATCTATCTGGGAAACTTTTATTCCCTTTTGTCCTTGTCTGTATAAATCCAAGTCTTTTATCGGATAATCTTCTTCATAAACAAAAATATATCCCTTAGCTAATTTATACGTATTGGTCAAAACACCTGAAATTGTTGTCCTATTCGCACCAGTCTTCAAAGCAGCTTCAGACACGCTTTTATATTTTGCAATAAATTTTCCATCTGCACTGCATTGTATAACAGGTCGATTGCATGCCGATTCTGGCTTTTGATATCTTTTTGTTTCACCATTTAAATAATCTGATTCGAACATGAATAAATGGTTTTTGCACGTTAGTGCTAAATTTTTACAACACAGCAAAACTGTTGAATTGGTAAATCCGTCTTGGTGTTCTGCATCCATCGCACTATCATAACGTTTTACAAAATTTCCATCTTTATCCAGGCATACAACAGGCCTTGCATTGTGCCCTCCAACTCCACCTTTATTTTCATTATATCCATTTCTATAGGTATCATACAATTCGATATAATGTTTTTCTAATTCAAGCGCCTGTTTTCTATTATTGCAAGTTTCCAACAATTCCCATTCGAAATTATCAATCCCATATTCTTTAATCGCATCGTGGAACAGACAATCTTCCTTTTCATAACATCTCATATGTTGCCATATGCGAGATCTCCAATTATTAGTCTGCCCTACATATGCTTTCCCATTAACTTTATTCGTGGCTTTATAAATATAATATGTTCGCATCAAATCACCTCAAACATATTATATCTCTTTTAATATAAATAAGTCAACTTAGTCTTCACCGATTTTAACCGATTTTTTCATAACACATTACTGTGTTAGGCGGCACACATTCTACCGCTTGTTCTGGCGAAGTCATTTTGTGCTGCTGTGGTATTTGACATTACATATGCATACCGCAACATTGTCTTCTGTGCTTGAGACATCGACGTAATATTAGCGTCTATGCCCTGTTTCATCGCCCACTCTTTCAGAGTAGCATTAGTCAGATCCAAACCATATTTTCTTAGAGGCTCTGTCTCACCGGTAAATACAGATTGTAAGCTCTTCGCAACGTCATTCTGTTCCACATTGTAGAATGATGCCATATCTCCGGTAAGCTTCGTCAGCTCAAGAGACATGTCGGACATCTTTTCCTGCGAGATTCCCATCGCCGTTCCCATTGCCTGGAAACGTCCCGCAACCTGTTTTACGGTCAGCTCTGACATGCCGAAATCCTTAATGGAATGGCTTGCCAGTTCATCTACCTTGTCCGCCATTTTTCCGAAGGTCACATCAACAACGTTCTGTACCTCGGTCAAGTCACTGGAAAGATCGATGGATTTCTTAAATTGTCCAAGCGCCCGAATTGCAAGCCAGTATGTGGCATAGAATTTTCCGATGGCACCCGCCAATCCGCTGAAACTTCCTTTTGCTTTTGATGTAGTCTTTGGTAAAAGGCTAAAATTCGATATCAGCGATTTGGTCGCCGTTCCGGCCCTTCCGCCGGTAGATGCCAGTTGTGCCAATGCCTGGGTCATCTGAATGAGGTTCGCACTGACTTTCGGCGCTGTAGACAGCGTCTGCATCATCTGTTTTAAGGCACTTCCCAGAGCAACGATATTCCCCTGTGCTGCTCTACCAGCTGCCGCTCCTCCGAGTTTACTTATCGACCCAGTAAGTTGTTCAAGCGCTGAGTAATCAAATCCACCAAAGTCAATTTTCGCAAGCCCTGCCGCAAGATTTTGCAGTGCTGATGTGAGTGCCGGGATATTCTCTTTTGCCTGGGTTACTGTTTTTCTTCCGAGCTGGGCTATCGCATTTGCAATATTTGCTATTCCCTGGGAATCAAATACAAGAGAACTCATCCCTGAAATGCTTGTCGCCAATGTTTTAATCGCATTTGCCGCAGCCGTAACGCCCTGAACATCGACACTGGAAATCTTCCCTAATCCATTTGCAATTCTCGTGAAGTCAGCCGTTTTTGTGGTAGCTGAGAATACGCTCATGGCAGATGTCATTTGCCGTATTCCGGCTGACAGATTCGAGAACTTTGTGACATTTACCCCGTTAAGTGATGTTGCCAGATTCGCAATGGTGGTCGCTAACTTTCCGAGAGCCTTTTCAGCTTTACTGGTATCCGCTGATATTTCCAAATTTAAGCTGTCAATTGTATTATCAGCCATCGCATCCTCCATTCCCTACTAAAAAGGGGCGACAAGGTTTTATCCCTGCCGCCCTTTCATTGCATTTTTTGCCATGAGATCGAGCTGCAACAGCATCTTTTCATGGCGGTCCGCAAGCTCATTTTCGTCCATTGATTCAACATCTATCGGTTCTTCCGTTTTCATAGGATTCTTCGGATATTTAATCTTAGTTGAAAAATTTACTCCGACCGAGTACATTGTGTAGTACCCTGTCACCCATGCCTGATATTCTGCTCGTTCCCAATCATTTTTTCTGCGATCCCAAAATCCCTCAATCGTGGACCGAACAATTTTAGGAGTCATATGCATGAATTCCTTATAGGTAATTCCACATTTCAATGCTTCTGGGAGAAGTTCATTTAAAATTACTTCCCGGAAGCTTTTTTGTTTGCTCGTCTCTGGGCCCGATTCGGTGTTGCGCTGGATTCTTCCGTTTTCTGTGCCCCGCTGAATACTTTTTCCAGACCCGTCCGTTTGAAAAAACCATCTTCACCCATTTGCTCAAGGCAGAGATTGATTAAATCAACAGGTGTATCGGTTCCATCTTCTGCGTGATCGATGTAATACTGTTTAGCAAGACGCTTCGCATCTCCGAATGATGTGACAGTACCATCTCCATCTTCTCCATGATGCTCAAGTAGTCCCATATAAAATAAGGTGATGGCGGTTCGCGGGATATTCGTAATAGTGCTCTTAAGCTTGTTCATAATAGCTCCAACAGCTTCTTTTTTATCCACGGTGTTCATCCCGTCGGTCACCTTATCCATATTTACTGCCCCAGCGGTATTGCCGAGGAAGTCAAGCAGTGATTCGATTCCCTGGTCATAAAGAGATGCTTCAAGAGAATACTCGAACTTATACTCTTTATTCCCGATTTTCAAAACCTTATACATCAATTATTCCTCCCGTAAAAATTGATTATTCGCCGTCCGTGGTCGGTTTGATTGCTGCCAGCAGACCCTTGTACTCATCGATGGCAAGAGAAAGTTCTGCAACAAGCAGCGCGTTCTGATCAATAGACGGCATAGGAATATGTCCGCCCGGCTGTGCCACGATGAAAAATGCTTTCTCGAGATACGGAGACCATACGGTAAACCATGTTCTCTTATTCTCTGCGAGTCCTGCTGCCGCATCATCAAGCATTTTTTGATAAACCGGCTCTGTTTCGTTTGTAAGGTTGAAGGAGAATGTCCATTCTCCACCGGTGTCCTGTCTGCCCGCGATGGAACGGGTGATTTCATCCTCGATTGCGGATGCATCGATAGTCTCTGTACTTAAATCGATACTTCCGATTGAGTTTGCACGCTGAAGCCATGTATACGTCGTCGGCGGTGTACCCGCGATAGTTTCAACAGCATAACCCAGACGCATCTTAAGGGTACTAATGCCAGGTACATTTGCTACTGCCATATAAAACTCCTTTCAAATAAAAGAATCACCCTCAATGGGTGATTCTCTGTTTCTTATTTTTTACTTTGCTTTACGCACTGGTTAACGCCTACCGCCGCCAGCCCGGATACTGCTCCGACCGCCGCCGCCGTGATCACATCCTGTGCTGGAAAGTCCGGCATGACAAATAACCCGACAATTCCAAGAATAACTCCGGCGGTTCCGCAAATCTCTGGAATGTATTTATCGTTGATTTTCTCAAAATCTTTGCACCAACCTCCGGCCAAATAGCAGAGCACTGTGATTGCTGCAATTCCCGCGATTCCAAAATCCATACTCCGATCTCCTTTCTGCATTTTTTTGCATAAAAATAGCGCCCATTTCTGGACGCTGATACATGAGTTCACTTATTCCATTTAATTTTAGCATATACAGCTGAGTTATTTAAGCTGACATTTACAGACATTTTATGATATTTAGAGTTCGCCACAATACAACCTGTTATATCTGCTCAGTAAACGCTTAATGCTGTTATCTGCATTTTTCTGTAATTCCGGTCCGTAGGTCCGTTGGAATCCCATATTCACCATCGCTTTGTGGGATGCATCATCGATCTCATATACCTTTGTAAGTGCTTTGTTTCCACTTGCGAAACTATCAACCTGGAATGCAACCCGGATTCCGCACTCATCTCCTTCGAGATCTCCATTGACTCTCGGCGCTCCCATCAAAAGAAGTCTCGCATAGGTTTTCTTTCCCGACGCAATGGTCTCACTAGGCTCCATGGAATAATTCCCTTTACCCACAATAGGCTGAATTTCTTTTCCCCAATTTTCAAAAACTTCCGCTACAGGAACTTTTAATGCATCCATTTCCCTTATCCTCCAAACACTTCTTTTGCGACTTCTCTGACTTGTATCACGATCGCTTCCTCGGCATGATACATCGGCATATACGCCCGGTTACCATAAGAGTGGTGCTTCTCTCCATTTTCATCAATCCACCACCATCCGTACGGAGAATCCCAATGCCCTTTACCTGGGTATGTTCCCATTCCATATCCATTTCCGCTGGGGAGTGGATAATCCTTTGTTCCGTAGGTTATACCGGCTGAGAACTCCAGAAACAGCACCTTATCTCCAGAAAGTCGTATTGCTGCTCCAATAATATCTCCGTTACTTGCATTTATGACTTCTGTATGATATGAACCTTTTTCTTCACTGGGAATGCTTTCCATTGTCTGTCTCACCACGTCGAGACCCAGCTTACTGAGCTTGCTTACAAGTATTTGACATTTTCTTTGCAAGTCATTGCTATATGCCAGAATTTGATTCCTCATCTCTTCAAGCCCACTTGCTGATAATGTGCATTTAATCTTCCTCGCCATCGTGCCCTCCAATTTTAATGATTCCATATCGGGCAATTGCGCCCTTCTTTGTATCAATTATCTTATCCAGCCTGTAATCTGGAAGAACTGTCGGAAGTCCATTATCATCGAGCAGGAGATCTCCGTCCTCGTTCAGTTCCGGGGCTACGTCAATCCACAGTACCCATCCCTCTTTTGGTTTGAATTTATTCCACCTGGATTTCCAGAATATCAAATAGCGATCATATGTCGGCACGATTCCGGCTGATATCTCTTCCGGGGTTCCAGATGTGGAAGAAACCGTCATGCGTTGGATCACTGGTTTAGTATATTCTTGTACCGTGTCTATCTCGTCAAGGGTTTCTTTGATTTCGGAAAAGTACACATCTTGTCTTTGTCTTGAGTTGCTTCTCATTAAGCTACCAACCTTTCTATGATTCCCGGCATATAAAATATTGCTTTCCCGCCTAAAAGCCTGTACGTCTCAAAAAATATATGCTGTGCATAGTCTGCTACCACATTACATATAAGTTCTTCCATTTCTATCGAGTATTCGTGTTTGCTGTACAGTTTTATCGAGTCAAGAATACGATATTCCCATAGCGTGACATGTGTCATCTCGTGAAGGAGCACCCTCAATAATAAGTTTCCAGACAATTCATCCGATAAAAATACAGTATTTTGCGAAGGATCCGTTACACCAAGTGTCCAGCTTCCAGTTCGGTCAATCAATATGGGGTTCTCCGGCGATACCCATTTTACAAACCACTCATTTCCATTTATCTCAAATTTCCTTATCAGATGGATCACTCCTTTGAAAAAAGCCCATGCTATTTTATAGCACAGGCTTTCTATTTACTCACTGCATTTTCTGAACGAGCTGGGTCATTTTGGCGCGATACTGAGTCTTCTGCTCAGGTGTCATATCTTTCCATACGTCCTGAACCATGCTTTCCATATCGTCGAACACGTCCTTTATAGAGTCCTCCATACGCTTCTTTGTGGCAGCGTCTCCGGACTCATGATAAAATCTGCGGTTCTCGTCAAAACGATCATAGGATCTTCCATGTCTGGAATCCATTTTTCCGCTTTCCGTATAACCTGGTTTCATAAAGTCTGGATTATGGGTATATTCATTCATCCAATCGTCCTCTCCCATGTACAGATACGGGCGATATCCCATGCGTTGTCCGCGGCCCTTCGGCGCAAATCTTCCATCTGCATACCGATACCGGTCATATCCCATGCGTCCAAGATACTTCTCTTCCTGTTCGCATTCGTCCATAGCTTCTACGATTCTATAATCTTTATCTGCACAAATCGCACACTTTACGGATTCCATGCAGTCTTTCAGATCGTCCCAGTCTTGAGCACTGAGATTGTCGAAGCCATGTGTTTTGGCTTTTTCCATAGCCCATTTTCCCATTTCCATTGCAACTTTATGCATTACAGTGCCCCCTTTCTAACAGCCTGCGTAACAGGTGCTTCTGTCGTTGGGGCTGTACCATTAATTGCTTTCAAATTGTTGCTCGGACTACAAGCCGGATTTCCTAACATCTTGAATACTCCGCCAGTTGCACTTGTAGCTACTCTGGTTGCGTATTTTGTTCTGGTTCTTACGCCACAAGCTGTAACCTGTGCACAACAACGATTCTGTAATGGATATAGGGTTGTTCCCGTTCCTATCTGAATCATTACCGGGGCGGCAATCGTAGTGGTTGTTGGTATACTTTGTGCAATCACAATGCAATATTTTTCTCCATTGCTATAATTGCCTGCCGGAAGTGTGATTACAAGGTTTCCACCAGTAAACGATACAGACGTTGACAGAATCAGTTTCGAACAAAGCGAACATACATTCTTGCAACTCATTTTATTTACCTCCATTCTTTAAGTACTGCTCGATTTTGTTAATATCTTTTCCCCTAAAAGTTTCATATCCTCTATGATATCTTCCGTACATCTTTCCGTAATTTTCTCCTATAATATCGCACCACTCTTTTAGATTTTTTGTGATTCCAAAGAAAGTGAAATATATGCTGTTCCTTTTATTATTTGCTTGTTCTGCGTTAGTTGACCACCGGCAATTGTTTGGTTCGTAATTTCCATTTACATTGATACGGTCAATCGTTAAACTATCAGTGTAGCCATTCTTTATAGACCAATTGTAGAAATTATCAAATCCATGTTCTCCTAGCCATTCAGGGCATATATTGATTCCACGACCACCGTAATCCTTGTACCTACGATCATTTAGGTTATAGCATCTGTTCTTCATGTTGTGATAAATATTGTATATCCTTGTGTGCGTCATTCCGTGAGTAGTTTCTCTTTCGGAAAGTATAGCTTTTTGTAAACAACCACATGACAATGAGCGTCCGCTTAATAGACTATCGGCATTTACTGCTTTAATTTTACCGCAATCGCATTTGCAAAATCGTAAACAATGCAATCAATGAATACATCGAGAGAAAAGAAGTTCAAAATAAGAGGTGAGCCGAAACCCACCTCTTAGAATTAGTCAACCACTAAGGGTGAGTTTCTAGCAGCAACCCGTGTTGTAGGTTCCGCATCCACCATATGCATACGGTGCCGGCACCTGGAACGCCGGAATCGGCGCCGGATTGATTGCATTGATAAGCTGCTGAGTCTGTGCAGACATTGCAGTTGTGAGCAGTGCGCTCTGACGATCCTGAGATGCAGCATGTCTGAGATCGTTATTTTCAGCCTGGAGAGAAGCGATCTTCTCGTTGCACAGGTAGTCGAGGATAGCTCTTGTACCGGCGTTTTGGCTGTCGATAATATCTCTGGTGTTGCTGTTCATCGTATTCTGAAGAGCACATGTGTTGGTAGCCATGTTGTAGTTTACACCCTGAATCGCTTCACGGGTTTCGCAGCAACAATTAGCTAACTGTGCCTGTAATGCATTTGTATTCTGCATGTTGGCGATGGTATCAGCGTTAATAGCCTGCTGAATTCCGAATCCAGTCTGCATGACGTTTGTATTAATGCCGTTGAAGCCGGTAAGCATACCGTTATTTACAGCATAGAAACCATCACAAAGGCCGTTAGTGATTCCATCAAGCTTGCTGATAACTGCCTGGTTATCGAAGCCGCGCTGGATGTCTGCCTGTGTAGCCGCTGTCGCTACATAGCCGCCGCCGTTATTTCCGCCAAAGCCGCCGAAGCCGTTTCCGCCCCAACCAAATAAAAGCGCAAATACTACGATGATCCAAAGCCAGCCGCCTTCACCGCCCCAGCCAAAACCGTCGGAACGGTTATTGGAGCCGCTTAATAAAGCAACATCACTCGCTGAGAGACCAGTATTCATCATAGCCTCTACCTCCTTATGATTTTATATATACAAAAATCAAAAGGCCGCGGTCCTTTCAATTAATGCAATCAAAATGATTATTTCATCCCAAACTGGGTCTTTATCTGAGAAAGTACATCGTCTGGGTTCAAATTCTTTTCTTTGCAAAGGTTCCGGGCAAGCTGTTCAACGCCTGCGCTGTCACCTTTTTCCATCATCTGTATTGCATTGTTCATTACTGGATTATTTCCCGCTTGTCTCTTCATCATAGTAATAAGAGCTTGTTGGGGATTTCCGCCGGATCTCATCATTTGCATCAGCTGCATCGGATTCATCATTTCTGATTGCCTCCCTTCTGCTGTTGCTGTGGAGCTTCTGTCTGGGTAGGTAATAATTTCTTGATCTCTGAAATTTCTGTGCAGACATCGGTACGAAGTTGATTAAACAAACCAACGATATCTACCTGCTGATTCGGTTCTGAAGGTGCCTGACCTTCAGTATTTACAAGTCGATACACAAATATTTGACTTCTGCCGTCTGCCTGTAACTGTTTTCGGTATATCTCTGAGCCGTCGGTCTTCGGATAAAAAACGGGCGCTCCAGACATATTAACATCTTTTGCTTTCACCGATTCAATACTGTCAACCATCTGTCCAGGCAAAAACTGATTTGTCTGCGGCTGTGTTGGAACTTGAACCGGCGCTTGATTGTAAGGGGTCATTTGTTGGAAATTATTTTGAGGCTGATACAGCCTTTCAGAATATGGCTGTGATGTTTGGTACTGTGGGTACATTCCTGCATTCCAGATCGGATAAGGCTGCATATCAATTCCTCCCTTGTCTTGATGTCTTTATTTTAACTCTCAGACAAGTATTTTCCCACGCCAGTGTTTCGACTTGTTCCCGCCGCAAACACGCCACTTTACCGCCATTGTAAAGAAATGCCCCGATAGTACATCGGGGCAGCATTGATTATCTTTCGTTTCATTTTTCTGTTTATGCGATCAATAGTTCTCGAACTATATCCCATAAGTTCAGCAGCTTCCCATAGGGTCTTTTCTTCATAGACCCGAAGCTTAAATAAGCACTCTTCCCGCGAGTTGAATCCTGCTTCATGCAAATAAAACAAGCGTTCATCTTCTGTAAAGTCTTTGACAAAATCTCTTGTTTTGAAGTCTTCCATTCCACTGTCCTCCCTTAGTGGCTGGAATAATTACATCGGCAGTGTTCCACCTTTTAACAGGTATCCCAATACCGCACAAACAATTCCGGTGATAATATTCATTACAATAGTATCATATCTCTTTCCCGGCGCTGCCATGAGAGCTTTAACATTTGTGCATGTCTCATCAACTGTAGTCTTTATGTGCTTTAAATCATTTTCCGCTATTGCACTATGTCTTTCCAAGTCCTCAATCCTGTTATAGAATTTCTCATGATCCTTGGAATTCTTTTCTCGAAGTTCACGCAGTTCTTCTTCCAGTGTTCGTAAGCGGTGTGCATTTACGCAATCTGATTCACATCCCATAAATTGGCACCTCTTATCTCCTTATCTCCCTATCAACGTATGCTTCTCCCCACCACCGCACGAAACATCCCTGCAACAAGACGGGAGGGTTCTTGTTACGCACCGTCAACTATAAGATCCGCGCAATCGGAATAATTCCTCTGAAATAACTGGATGGGGTTCCAGCTCCATCATATGAAACCGAGGTCCCGCTTTCGGAGTATCCAGTTATGCCATCTTTTCCTTGTTTATCATAATGGAATTGTGCGATTTTTCGTATCTTGCTTCCATATCTCTTAATGGCATATTCCCGCGCTTTCGCCGTTTCCTCATCGCTGGTAAATCCATATGGGTACAAAACTTCGCACACTTCGTCTGCTGCATCCTCCAGGAGCATCAGCAAAAAAGGATTCTGCTCTTCTGTATAATCGTCTCCAATGTATTCAATTAAGCCTTTAAGCAGTTCTCCCATAAGCAATCTCCTTTATTTGTTTCTGGATGGTCGGCCACGCTTCGGGCTCGGTTTGATTATCTCTGCAGAAATATCAGAAAAGGGAAGCTCTGTATTAGCTTCCCTCTCCTCGTTCTCTGGAACATCCTGTCCTGCCCGATAATAGATACCATTATGATTTACAATGTGATCGTATTTCATCGGGATTCCCCCTTATTTTACTTTGATAACGTATACGCCATCCATACCCTCGTAGGACGGAAGAGCAAGCATGGATGCGGTTGTGGAATACTGTACCGGCGGTCCATAAATTGTTTGTGTGGCAATCGCAATGCCGCTTTCAAGAACAGAAACGTCTACGCTGGAATCGTCACGGAGGGTTCTTTCCTCTGGTGTTACGCCCGCCCATGTGTTTCCAAGTGTACCGGCACCGATGATTGTTACATAATCATCCGGGTAGAACTTCTTTTCAGTTCCATCATAGTCTGTGTACATCTTGTCGTAAAGAACAACTGTAAGACCTGTGTTGAGCTGGAAGATCTCACGAGCCTTTGCCTTGGACATGAATCCTACACTTAAGCCTGTTGAAGTAATGAACGCATTCTTCATCTGATTGTTCTCGATCAGATAGGTGAATGTTTTGCTGTTCATAAGGGCATAAGTCGGTGCCATACCGATACTGGAGAGATACTCTGTGCCGACCTGGATGTCGTTTAACGGTTTTGCCGTATCCGCCTTATCCCATGTAGCAGTACCAGAAAGTTCCGCATAGTGTTTATTCTTCCAGCTGGAATCCGGATCATAGTCGTATGCATAGACCGTATTATCCGCAGTGCCGATAGAAATCAGCATTTCTCCGCCTACCGGAGCGAGTAACTGCATTCTCATCTTCTCGGCAGATACTCTTGCACCTTCTACCAGTTCAGAAGCATCGTCATAGATGGAATTCAGAACATCATCCAGATACGGATCGTTGGAGTCCTGTGCTCTCTGGATCTCCATGAGGTCATGCTCTTTAATCATCATGCTCTCACGGAAGAACGGCATCTCCTCTTTTACGATCTCGAATCCTTTACGGGTTCTGATTGTTGCAAGGCTGTCAAGGGCTGACGGCTTTAACGCAACAGAAAGTCCCTTATGAGATTTGATCCATTTCAGATCAATGCCGTTTTTCTTTCTTACCGGGAACCATGTAGTTCCGAGATACGGCATATTATTACTTGCTTCGTTTGTAACACGATATGCGACCGCTTGTGCGGTAAAAACGTCTGTAAATTTCATTCTTTCTCCTTTCCGCTTTAAGCGTTCGCTGCCGGCATTGTTCCCACGATGATCGGCTCTTCAAAAGCAATTCGGCATCCTGCATTTACCATTGCCGCTACTAATGCCGCATCATATGTGAGACCGCTGTTCGCCTGCGCTCTAGTTACATGAATGTATGCGCTCTTCAGAACCTGTTGCTGCGGTCTGCTCTCATATGCGTCATGAAGCAGAATTCCAACAGCGCCGGTCCACGGTGTTGCAGAAACTACTTTTCCATCCTTATTGAGCGGTGTTCCCGCTTTTACGATTTTTTCTCCATTGTCAGCAGTTGCTGATACTCCGGTAAAATCTACCGTCATTGGAACCGCCTGGAACTCTTTTCTGTTTAAGATTTCCGTTTCCATAGCAACTGTATTTTTTGTTATTTTCATGTCACCTCGTGCCATTTGTGTTCCTCCTTACACGTAGTGTTTTAAAACGTCCTGGTTCACCTCACCGGATCGTGAAGATGTCATTTTCTTGGCTTTCTCTAATGCGAGAGATGTTTTCTCTCCGCCATTTCCGCCTCGAATGTCATCACGACCGGCATAGAACTCTTGTTCCCATGCTGTTTTCTTCGCTTTGATATGATTGCCAAGAGCCTTGAACGCCTTTTCGACATCATTTCCGGCTAAAGCCTCCGCAAACTCTTTAGCGGTTACTTTATCCATTCCGATATCTGCGTCCATACAGCGCTCTGTATAATCCCGAATCTGAATCTTTGCTTCCAGTTCCTTAATGCGAGCATCTTTCTGTGCGTCTGCCTCTGCTTTGGCTGCCGCTGCCTGGTCCTCCGCAGACATTTTCGCCCTGAGCTGTTTCTTATAGTTGGCGGCCTCCGTTGACGCTGTGTTCTTTTCGTTCTGAAGCTGAGCGTTTCTTGCTCTCTCTTCTGAAAGCTGAACCAGAAGTTCATCTACTGACGGCTGTTTGCCCTGTGGGTCTTGATCTCCACCGCTTCCATTAGCGTTTCCACCGTCTGCCGGATCTCCACCTTCAGCTCCGCCATCCGCAAAGAGCTGTAAATTCATCGGTACATTAAATGTTCCTCGTTCAAATTCTTGATTTCTTTTTCTCATATCAAACCTGCCTTTCCGCGATTTAAGCCTTCTCTGGCTATGTTTTGCTCTTTTACACATTTCTCTTGTGCCGGGTCTTACGCTTTCCCGGAAGCGTTCGCTCCGTTTAACGTCACTTCTCCTGACGTATTAAAAAAGCACCCGGTTTCCCGAATGCTGATTTTTAAATGTATTTAATTGTGCATCGGCAATTGACAATTTGATTGGCACTTGCCCCATATGATGTGTCTTTGGGATAGTCCATAATGGAATCACCTACCAGGAACGGTTCTGTGATCGGTTTAATCGTCCCGCCTACTTTTCTGTGATCCGGTCTTTCGCGGTCATCCCTGATGTCTACCCATTTTTTTCTGGTTTTTCCTGCTGCTATCGCATCCACAAAATCTTGATGATTCAGCGATGTATTTGCTTCATTTTCAGCTAAATATTTAGCCCTGTCTGGAGATACGTAAAAAGGATCATCTGGATTATTCTGAACCGACTCGATTATTTGGTATGATATATTTTGAATATAGTTATCCATATATTCATCCAGCGTTACGAATCCGGATATCGCAGTGCGATATTGATATACAAATTGCGTCCTTGCAAGTTCATAATTTGTACCATCGTACTGCTGCACAGAAAACAGAATTGCCATAACTACTAGGAAGCACTCTTCCATTTTCTTTGCAAGTGCAATTCTTTTTTCTTTATCTTTCTCTGGCAGATCCATATCTCCAAAATATTCCTGAAAATCAACACTTCTTCTGTTCTTCACATAGTTGTTAACCTCGTCGAAATTTCTAATTGCAAGCATAGGCATTCCTCACTATGTTTGAACTTTGTTTTGTTCCGTGTTCATTCCATCAAGAATCGGGCTATTCTCTGTCTGATCGGAATTATCCGCCGATATTCTGGTATCCGCAGGCTCTTCAGCTGGTTCAGAAGGAAGCGCTGATTTTTGGATTGCTTCAATCATCTCTTTGCTGTCAAGCCATACCTGCTCAGCATCTGGGAAGATCTCCGCCTCTTTCAGTACATGCCGTCCATTTAATCCCTTCGCAAGCATTTGGGAAACAAAGTTCGCCTTGTTGACAAGATCGTAGTTTCTTCTTCTCGTAAAGTGGAAATCAATGTCCGTGCTGTGAAGCTGCCGAACTGGGCTGTCCATCGGAAGAATATCTTCCGGCACTTTATCCACAGCCGCAAGAATCAGCATCAGTTCTTCACGCTTGCCGCGTTCCGTCATCTGTTGCTCTTTCAAAGCGTCAAGCTCTGCGGCGCTCCATCCAGAAGACATATCTGTCGCAACTCCGGTAGATCCGCCACCGGCGCTGTCATATTGAATTGGAACCTTGCAGTCCTGGAATATCTCGGATCTGGTGGACTGTATAGCGTTTAATGTGCTGGATCCGTCAAACGTACTGGATAACGGCTGTATTTTCGCAACTTTTCCATCATCACTGTATGTTAAAATCCACTGTCCGCTTCTCGGATGCTTGATCTCTCCTGTTTTTTCATCGCGTTGGAAATCAACATTATCTCCCCACCAAATTTCCTGCGTCCTCTGGGCCACATCGTTGGTAAAGTCAGAGAGAAGAATATTCAGCGCATCCATTCTCGATATCTGACGTTCAAAGCAGCCGGTCCGGTCAAACGATCTCTCATATTCAACGATTGGTATCCTGCCGAGAGGGTTTTTCGAAACTGTGACCTTATCTCCGACAACTTCAAACCGTAACTTCGGCGTAAAGCATGTATACTCGGTCTGATCTCCGTTTTCTGAGAATGTTACGCCCAAAACTTTCTTCCTTCCCGGAGCGTTTCTGTAAACACAGAACGCATATTGAGAATCCAGCGTATACAGTTCAAACAAAGCGCCGTCTTCCCACTCAGATGTTTTCACATCAATCATCCGGTGTCCGATTCCACAAACCTCGATAGATTCTGCAAGACATTGATCTTCGTATCCTATATTTGAGCCGTTCTTCAAGGATTCATTTAATGCCGCAATGCCCTTATCGTCCTTTTCCGGGTCTGTCTCATGGATTTCATTGTCCCCACGCTGAATCAGCATGATCGGATTGCTCCAGTTGTATCCGACCTTAAATTCCTTAATGTCGTTAGCAATATTGCTATGCACCCGGATATCTATTTCTGGTCGGATAGTTTTTGTCCTTTGCAGGTCCTGCTTGCCTCGCTCGTACTCAATGAGGAATTGCATCTCTTTGACATTGAAATCGTGGATTGCTTTTGCATGATTCAGCACGTCCAGAATATTGTCCCGAGTTATTTCTTTTTCGTTTGTATAGATTCTCCGTCTTCCAAGTAAATCATAATTTCTCACTGCATACCTTCTTTTGGGCATAAAAAAAGCACCTGGTTTTTATCCAGATGCTTAGATTTATATTTTGACAGGTTCATTATAACACACTCTGTTTTTCATTTATAGCTGACGTTCTGAGACATTTGGTGACATTTTAAATATTCTTCCTGGAATTTCTTTTTTCCCTGGGCGTATAAGCGATAAATATGGCGCTCTGTACGACCGGTCTCCTCTGATAACTGCTTTACGGTCTTATTGGAGATATCTATTCCGAAGAGTATATCATAATACTTTTCATCAAGTCGTTCTAATATCTTTACCGAATTTTCACGCGCCTCCATATACTTCTGAATGCTTTCTTCCAGATTTTCTTCTTTGCTCTCTATCTTCACATACATAGTCCCCATCGGATCATCGTTTCTGGAAGTCTGCACTCTGCAAGTGTTCTGGCATGCCTTGATACTCCGAGACATCTCCTTGAGCTGATCAATCTCCATTCTCAGTCTCCGGGATTTTCTATAATAAAACTTTACTTCATCCAAATATGTCATTTCGTTTTCCATGAGCATTACCTCCTAGTATGGGCTGTCAACACATTCCGCCGGTTTCCGTTCCGGTACAGATACATATTCTGCCAGCATCGCCAAAGAATCGATTCCATCATCGTGCGGCATTTTTGCTTTTGTGGTATATGTCGTTACATTCCCCATAAATAACCCGTAGTCTGATTTCGGCTTGTAAAGCGCCGGCTCTAAGAACAGGCAGTGTTTCTTTATCCAATCAGAGTTCACGAGAATCTTGGTTTCCTTATTAGCCGTCGTGTATTTTGTCTCGATTATCGTGCGGCATTTACCCTTAATCATTTTTTCTATATTGTCTGCAATTCTTCCGCCGGCCTGGTTCGACTCGAAGCGTACCTTGTGCGGCTGATGCCGTATAAGAATATCAGCAGTCTTACGGTCTAGTGTTGCATAGTCCGTATTGTCATCGAAAACGACGTCCGGAATATAGAAATCCTCTCCAAACTGATATGCAATCGGCAGTGACTCATAGTCCGTACCTTTGTCTTTGGTATCACATACTCCCCAGATTGCATCCGGGTCCCTAGTCGGCATGATTGTGAATTCATTCTGTTTCTCCGGCACTTGATCCTTATTGAGATAAAATCTTCGAAGCTCATCCGGTGGGAGCAGCAATCCTTCTCTCTCGACCGGCTTTTGTTGAAACAGACAGTTGAATGAGATCTCGTCCATAGTCTCTTTCATATCTAAGAAATACTTAGTCGAGAAACCATTCACCGCGAACTGGAAGTTGCTCTCTCTATCCTCATTCAGCGCCGGGATTGCAATAAATCTTGCCCTCGGGTTCCCGGCATACAGCTGTTGAAGCTTTCCAATCGGATCGTGAACTGACCATCTCGTAGCAATATAGAATTCCTTGCATCCGTCCAACCGTCGGGACCGTAGGTCATTTGTTACCTTAGTCCATAGCGTTTCAAGTCTCGCTTTATTCAGCGCTTCTTCGATACCGGAAACAAGGTCATCAGCCGTTAGAAACCGATTACAACGTGTCGCACCTGTCAAGGATCCATCAATAGATCTGAACGTCCACGTTTTAAAACGACCATTTCTCTCCAGATTAACGGTCGTTTCTTTGGCATTGGTGCCTTGAATCTTTATAGTCGGAAACAATTCATGCCATGCATACTCAACCGGGTCGTTAATAATTTCCAAAACTCCATCATAAAGCGACCGAGTCAAAATACTACTATGCGCAGATGACAGGTTGAAGTCATTTGGAAACCATCCGCCCACTAGCGAGAGAAAGAAGTCCTCAAGAGTAGAGTTGTGTGTAGGAATCATTGTCTTTCCGGCACAGTATATTCCACCTTCAACCTGGATACAGTTTCCTCTTTTCGGTTTTACTCGTTCTATGGATGCAATAAAAATCTGCTTTTTGACGGAAACGTCAATCTGTTCTCCCTCTATTGGCTGCCGTTCCGGAAGCTTAAATCTATATTGATCACAGTCTCGAAGCATTTCACTCATGAGTTCCTTTGTCTCCATGATATATTCTCTATGAAGATGTCTGTCATAGACTACCCACTCATGATCTTCATGACATTGTATCTGCTCACCGTTCGTAAATGTTACAAGACAATCATCCTCACTTTTAGGGAACACATGGAGCACTTTCTTAGGCTTGCCATCCATTCCATAAACCATATCGCCAACAATCAAATCACCATGATTTTTCCACCCATTAGTTGTTAAAATCGGAGTGTCATCAGCGAGTTGTTTTCCACAACCCGGCGGAACGCTTAGGCAGAAGATGTCCAACTCATCATCCATCATGTCTTGCAGTGATTGAATGATATTGTGTTTAAGGAATACTTCACGCCTCGGCTCATAGAATCTTTCTTTCGGTATTCTGTACCGTTCGAGATATAAAAGACCGCTGTCCACCTGTTGGTTCTTTGCTTCGAACATTAGAGCTTTATAATACATGTCGTTAAAAGCTCCGCTGCCCGTCTTCCCGGCCATATAATCCGCCATTTGGTGTGTGTATTTGCTGACTTTCATGGCGTATTTCTTTACCTGCTTATCATCAAAAGACAGATCTTTCTTCATATTCAGCAACAGATCTAAGCTGTCCTTTTGGTTCTGAAGCAACGTCATATCTGACTTCAGCAGGTTTCCAAATGTTTCCTTGTACCATTCAAAATTTTTCCGTCCCATAAAAAAAGAGCCACACCTCCTTTATCGGAAGTCATGGCTCTCATATGGCACTCTTGACTTTACTTATTTAACCAATCATTCTCTAAATAACAGAATCCATAGACCGAAGCACCGATTAAAACCATCCACCCGATCCAGAATATCCAAGTTCCTGATGCCGTCATTCTTTTTACCGCCGTTTCAATATCCGAATCATCAAAAAACTTCGACTCATCAGATATGGTCCCATCTCGCAGATCCGTATAAATAGTCCCCACCGACTCAACTGGGGTTCCATAGTAATTAAACCTTACGCGAGAAGATTCTTTTATTGTATCTATATACTTTCCATCTGGAATTTGAATTTTCTTATAATCCATCTCAATTCCGAGAAATCTAATTCGGTCACTATGAATGCTTTCGCTCCCAACATGGTCCCATGTCCAATAAGTTTCCGTTCTAGTGTGCGTATTTCCTTTGCTATCAGTTGTTGTCACAGTTCTGGTGTGTGGATTATAATGCTCTTCATTTTTTTCTACATACAGATATTCTCCGCCAATCTCTGGATATGTTACCGGGCCTACCGCTTCCAAGGTTCCGTATACGAACGCATTTCCCACAGAGGTATCCATTCCATACTGAAACTGTTCGGAGTCAGTGATTTGCAATGCCGAATAATACTCGGAGTTTTTCTGTATTTGATAAGCATCAATCCTACCGACGATTACAAATCCTATAAGAATCATGATTGCGATAATCGTAACGCTTGCCAAAATCTCACGTTTGGTTATTTCCATAAGCTACCCTAAATATCTCCAATGAGTTGGTTCATAATAAACATACATACTGCCATCTGGTACAAACCATAATTTCCCTTGTCGGAAAAGTATTTGAACATTACGGTCGCCTGATCTATCGTGAATTTTCGTTTCCAAAGGCACATTTTCAGGTGGAGTTTGAAATTTCGTTGTCATCCATTCCATATGTTTCTCCTTCACTTATCAAATAAATTAGTCGGTGCGTCTACCGGAGCGCCATAATCAAGCCGCTCATACTCATGCATCTCATATCCGGTCCAACTAAGAAAAACTCTGGCTGGAAAACCCTTCACATATTGCTTGTACGCTCCGACCTGCTTGTTATATGCAGATCGATACTGGGCAATTAGATTTTCTGTTGTTGCCAATTCGGTCATCAACTGTTTGTAATTCTCATTACTCTTCAGTTCTGGATACGCCTCCGCGACCGCAGTGATTGCTGTGGTTACATTTTCGATGTCCGAGGTATTGCTTCGTCCATCAACAATTGCCTGTAGCACTTCCGCCTCGTGCTTATCATATTGCTTCACGGTGTCCACAAGGTTCGGCAGTAAGTCAATTCGGCGTTTTTCCTGCACCCGAATATCTGATTCAGCCGTTTCTACCGCCTGTTCCAATGTAATGGCTTTGTTCCTGCTGCTCTGAACCATAAACACTGCCGTAATCCCTAAAACAAGCACGCCTACCACCACAAGCACAACATTTTTCCAACTGTTTTTCATCGTATTCCTCCACTTTTTAATAATAATAATTGAGTGCCTTTCCAAATTTCCTCGATCAGCACTCGATTATAAACTCCTTCTTGCAGTTACTTCCCTTGCACTTATACGGCATATGCTGAATTTTCGTGTCTGGAAGAACCCGTACCGCTTTTTTGCCGCACCATGGGCAAACAGCCCACCGGCTCCCATCTGTGAACGTCTTCACATCAGCAACACCGTCAAATCTCTCTTCCGGTTGATTCATACAGCGTCGGAATGCATCAAACTCTATACTGTTTATTACCCGAGACATCTTCATTTCGATACTCCTTCATTGGAATTGCAGTAAATCAAGAGATGTTCTGCAACCTGACGCAATTTTTCTTTACTACGCATGTTAATTAATGTATCCCTTATTGCGTCGTGGCTGCCAGTGGCCTTATCTTTTCTTGCCGCCCTATCTAATGTCAATTTCCGAATCATTTCAATAATCCACACTGCAATTTTTATCGGCTCTTCTGGCATTGCGTCCTTAGGATCTACGATTTTCGCATTGTAAGGAACACACTTTAAATTCTCCCACATATTTCTGTCAAACATTTCAAGTGCTTCACCTGTTGTGTTCTTCTTTAGTTTTTCTAATTCTTTTAAAATTTCAATTTCTACCATTGATCCATACTTCCCTCCCTAAATTCAACCGTCACTCCGGTCTCCTCTTCGCACTGCTTAACCATGCCATCCACATCGCCATCATACGCCTGCCAGATCTTCTGAGATTCCAGAAATGCCCGGTTGATCCTTTCATACCCAAAGCCATATGTCCGATGCAGGGCAATCGCCATCGCCGCATAGATCTGTGGCGTTATCCGGTCTGCTGCCTTGTTGAGGTTGTCAACTTGATTCTTTTTCGCAAGTAACTTAACCGAATTTATCAGCCTGTTATTTTTTCCCATATTACCCCTTTATCTCTGTGAAAGTAGTCATATCGTAATTTTCTCTGATGTGATCCACACATTCCTGCATCCGCTCCTGAATATATTCGTCCTTCATGATATTCGGATGACTGTACCAGTCACAACTACCCTTCGCCCCGTTCTTTTTATACTTCTGATAGTCAAAGAACATAATAAATAATGGTATTCTCGTGAAATTCTTTGTCTTATATCTGAGCCACATGTTCCATATTTTGAGCATCTTCTATCCCCTCCCATTCCTCACATGTGTCATCTAAGCATGTAAAATCTGCCCGATGCTCAGAGTCTCCATTAAAACAAACTCCATTAAACGTTTCATACCATTTACATGTACTGCAATATTTTTTCATAATTCCGGTGTGCGGAGTCGAACCACCAAGCTTTACCTGTTAAAGCACCGGAGCCAAATCGTCAATTTAATTATAAAGAGAAGGAAAACAACCGGTCACGGCAAATAACCGGCCAAACCATGCGGCAGATTCGCTCTGCCTTAACAGCAAACAGCTACATGGTGAAAGGATGTCACATGAATCATGCTACACCGTGGATCATCAGGGACTTGAACCCCGGGCCGCCCCGTTATGAGCGGGGTGCTCTAACCAACTGAGCTAATGGTCCTGAGTAAAAGGGACAGCTTGCAGCCTATCCCTCATACTGTTGCAGTTCTTAACCACCAGCTGCAACAAAGGCTCTCTGCGTTTATCTGCCGACCGCAGGGATGAGGATGATGGGCCTCGAACCCACATTCTCACGATTAAAAGTCGTGCGCTTTTCCAATTAAGCTACATCCCCACAGGAACAGGCGATTAGGCCTGTTCAACTGTAATACTTGCGTATCTTTCTGAATTGATTGTATTATCCATTGCTTCAACCGGATCATATCCCAGATTCTGGAGGATCTGCTTGAATACTGTCACCGATTGTCCGCTCGCCAGCTGCACGCCTTTTCGCTTGCTGTCCGCATGGAATACATCGTGTCGACTGTTCACGTTCCAAAAGATAATATTAGGAATCTGATATCCAGCTTTACGGAATTTATTCTCCATCTTGTCATAGAATGACCATTCACGGTTTCCGCAACGGTCAATTTCCATATCAGAGATCACAATGATCGCTTTCGGCATATCTTGATGGGGAATATTGTTCTTTTCTGCAATTTTAAGGACCTTTTCAAATGCAGCCTCAAGATCTGTGTTCATCCCCCAATTGCTTCTACTTACATCGTAGATCTTCTGTTCAAGGGTGACTCCGCCTAACACAACCACTTGGGGATTTCCTGAAAATGTCATAAATAGATTATGGTACGCGCCAACGTTCCTCTCCGCAAAGTAAATAGCAAGCCCAATTGAAGTTGCCATAGATCTGCCATACATTGAACCAGACACATCCGCCATTACTAAGGCGTTGGTTCCCTCCTCAACATAGTTTGGAAGTGCTTTCCATTGTGCTTCGAGAACCCTGCTATTTCGCCCATAAAGAACTTTCTCAACAATGTCATATGGAAATAAAGTTGAAGAATTGATTTTCTCCTCCCCTTTTTCAGCCTTATTGATGAATTCTCCGAATCTGTCAGCGTCATGCTTCATAAACGCATTTCGGTAAATCATCATCGCTCGGCTCGGGACTTCCGGGTATTTGATCTCGTCCCATTTTCCGGCAGACATGAGGCTCTCAACAATGCCGATCTGTTTTCTCATGTTGCGGACGATTCTCTTAAAATTATAAACTGGATATCCAAGCTTATGTGCGGTAAGAATCCCAAGTTTTCTTGTCGCAGAACTACTTGCGTCAGCGGTCTTGATCCACTTCGCCAGAAGCGAAATTGCCTTGCCATCATGAAGATTCTTGAGGTCTTCCTCAAACTGCTTCTTCATGGCAGCCCACATATCTTCCTCTAACGGAGTTCCTATGAGTTCATACAGATCATCATATCTTCCGAACACACCAATAAGGTCGAGATTCGGTCTGAGTGATTCTGGATATCTTTCTGCCATATATTTGAGAAGCGTTCTGAAGGTTTTTCTCTCTCCAAGGCCCTCTCGGATGTCTCTCGCATAGAAAACGATTTTAGTTGCAAAAATCTTATTCTGTGCATAGGCTTTTGTGAATAAGGCCTGGACTCGTTTTTCATCCGCCTGCCTTAACGCTCCAATAGTGCTGAACAGATCAAGTCTGGCATCACCTGTCGTATTCAACGCTACCGCTCCATTTTCTGTTCTTGTGAATTTTCCACTTTCTTTCATCGCTTCTGCAAAATTCATACATTTCCTCACTTTCCAGGACTCACATTTACGGAATTGAACCGTTTCACATTGCGTTTCAGAATGCATTGTTTTAACCATTGAGATTGCTGTAGGAGTCCCTATAATTTCATGACACTGATGGTGTTGCGATTACAATTCATACCCAATTATTTGCTGTAAGTGTCACATAATAGCGAGGGGTGGAATCGAACCACCGACAAACAACGGGTGCTTGAATGATTGCTGCTATGGTCACGACACATGACCACTTATTCAAAATTGCTGCTCTACCAACTGAGCTACCTCGCTAAAACTGGCATAGCCGGATTTGAACCGGCGACATCTTGCTTAACAGGCAAGCGTTCTAACCGCTGGACTATATGCCATCAAATTGCGGCGGGTGGGATTCGAACCCACGACCTCTGGAGAATGAGTCCAGCGAGCTGCCAACTGCTCTATCCCGCTTTGTGCGCATCCCGTTTTAATCACACATGTCTTCCCTTTTATCATCCAAGTTCCATAAGTATATTCGTGCACAAACATACTCCAATGCTCTCAAAACGGGCATTGTCAATCTCTCTGAGGCGTTGCGCGTACCTCAGTTCATCTGGGCGCTACCCAGCCTGCCTCGGAATGGAAGGATTCGAACCCCCGTCCACTCGGGATCTGTCCCGAATACTCTCGCCTACGAGCTACATTCCGATAATGTCCCGGACAAACCGGGGCATCGTACGTAAGAAAAGGAGTCTAAAAACATGTCCACCATAGTGAATGGCGGGATACCGAGGAATGGAATAGAACCATTGCCCTGTCAGCTGTATTATCGCGCGCTTCTGACCGCTCTACCTCTGAGCTACCTCGATTTAACCGGCCGATGCCGGTTAGCAATATTTTTGTTCGTGCTATGCCCTGCACTATGCGGTTTTTAAGGATCATATCGTTTTACCGCCAATCTACACGCCGCTCTTTTGCCCTCAAGCAGTAGTTGGGATTGCATGGGCGAGGATTTGCACCTCGCTGCTGAAGGGGAAACAGCCCGACCTATTTGTCGCCATGTAAATGGGGTTACATTATGGTAAAGAAAAGACGTGGCGGTCTTCCCGCCAATGCCACCCGAAGTTTCTGACGCTTCTTTAATCAGCTCTCGCTAGGTGGCGGAGGCTCTAATCGCATGATATTAGAAGCCGACTAGGCTACCGGGAATCGAACCCGGGATACAGGAGTCAAAGTCCCGTGCCTTGCCGCTTGGCTATAGCCCAAAATTTATACAGGAATCGTCCGTATGCTTTTTACAAACGCCTTGGGGATCATTATATAAGATCCCGAAGCCTCATCAATGTAAAAAGTATCAGCGGACTTATCGAAGGTATATCCAAACAGTGTTTCAATATCTTCTGTGGTCCCATCTATATACTCAACATGTACCATGGTGTCAATCTACCTCCCCAGATTGCTATCAGCGCTAATGCATATGTGCATTCCATAAACCAGAAGAAAAACAGTGACGCTTTATTGTCTGTGAAATCTGCGGTTCGCATATAACAGAAAATTATCACCATGAATGCGATAACAAACACGGTTGCTGTGATTCTAATTGCTTCCATTCTCGTCTCCTACAACTCGATTTGTAATACGTTCCGCGATTTCTTGAACTGATAAATCGACTCCATCCGGGATCTCATACAGCGCAGAAGCAACGCTACCGCAAAACGCCTCCCGGATGAGCTTGTCAGACTTTAATATCTCACTCAGATCTGCGATCTTATCTTTGTTGCTCTTTGGGACAGAATCCATCGTGATCAGTTCCGAATACGGAAGGGATTCAATCCACTCCCGGAACTGCTGCCACTCATTGAGCTTATGTCCTGCACGGGCATGATAGATGTTCCGCAGCACCGCATAATTCAGCATGACTGTTCGCTTCTGATTGTAACTGGACGGAAGGAGCTGGATCATCTGCCACCAGTATTTCTTATCCTTGGTTTCAAGATATTTTTCCCTTGCAACATTCATTGAAGCAATAATATTATCCATACAAACCATCCAATGATGCTCATCACAATTTAGAAGATGTTCAATGCTAAAGTCTTCGCGTTCAAACCGTTTAGCATGGATTTTATGCATGGTGCTACATCTGTTCGCAACTGTACCGACCTTGTATGTATCATATTCGGACCACCAATACAATGGTGCTGTGATATCGACCATGACCGGAAGAAAACGCATAAACTTTGAATGATCCGTCCCTGCCTTAATCAGACGTTTCATGAGATCCAGATCATTCTCACCGATTCTCATATGCCCCGGCCAGAATTGACTGTCGCTTTTGCCCCAGCTGTTCATAGGATTGCGTGTCCCTCTGATTGTTGCCTGCCACTGCTTCGGTGACGGTGTGACGGTATTTTCAATTTTAATCATGTTAATTACCTTCCTTACCTGCGGCATATGATTTCAAGCCAAAAATGATAGTGTCTAAAACCAACGATGCAACAATCATTGCTTTGCACCAACTCGGAAATTGAAGTTGACAAAGCATATATAAAACAATGGCATTCGTAAGCATTTAACATTCAACTCCCTTAGCATACTTCAGTTTATCTTCCTCTCGGACGAGTTTACAATATTTCCAGCGGGAAGTAGATTGCCCGTTTCCATAAGCTGTCCAACTGGTCATTCCAGCTTCAAAAGTTACATACGGATCCTTCCCTTTGAAATAACCGCAAAAATATCTTCTATGAAATAAATCAGCCGTGTTGTTTCGAACCAATACAGGTGTGTCCACCGGAACATTTTCCCAATCAATCCCTGGCTCCTTGTATTCAGAATCGAGCCAATCCTTAAAAGCAGTACGACAGTTGACTGTTTTGTAAAATTTGCAGTCAAAACATGATATGTCTCTACACCCGCAAATCTTTCCATCTGCTGTAATAGCTAATGTTGTGTGCTCCAATGCGAGATCCATAATTTCTTTTGCAAATTTCTCCCGATTAAGCATTGCAACCATCCTTTCTGCCATATTGCTCATTTCTTCCATTCACGAAATATAAGTGGCGCCGAAATCATCTATTGGCGATGTTTCAATCATTCCATCTTTTGGTCCAATAGTCCTGACCGAATTTATAGGCTGCCAGTATCTCTCGCATTCCGTAATTGTGTTGATATGGTGGTCGTAATTCTCATTGTAGCCATCGGTACATGTCAGCTCTCCGGCACATCTCATGCAGTATTCACATTCCTTGCATTTTTCCATGGTCATTCCCTCACGATCTTGCACTTGAGTAGTCTCTCAGCTTCCTCGATGGAAATCTCCGGGCGAGGTTTCTTAATAACCTTTATGTCAATATTGCCGAACTGCCTGATGACTCCATCGGAAAGTTTTATATGCCCGACCATAGCATCAAAACATCTCAGAGTCAGTGGGTCAAATGGAAGCTTGCTTTCTTTAAGTTCAAGTGTACCATCATTACACAGCTCCACGTCGGAAATGTTGAGTTTACGTATCTGGTTAGGTTCGTCTAGTGTAGCATCAATGTCCATGAAAAAGGCATTACCCCTTTTGTTTATCTTTATGTCATCGATTTGGAAATTACTTCTTTGTGCCATAGATTTGACTTCTGTTATTTTGGGGACGATTTGGGGAAGGGGCTTTTTTATTTTTGGGGAATTTTTGACGCCCTATTATTGCCTCATGTCCTTTTTTATCAGTTCCCTAATGTACTCAGATATCGTCACGGAACTCCGATTCGCTTTTGTCTCTACATGTCTACGCATATCTTCATTAAGCCGAAGCTTTAATGTTGTTGTTTTAGGATCAACCGATGTTCTCATGTTCTTCCTTCTTTCTTGGTCTTCCATCTGTTTCTTTAGGTGCTGTTAAAGCCTGGATTACTGACATTCCCTTATGATTGATTCTGTATAAAGCCGTTTCCAGTCCGATATTATATATTTCACACCATTCTTTTCTCGACTTTGTTTCACCATCAATTGTCCAGGTCCTTTTAATTTGCCTGTTCCATTCACATGAAGGTCTCCTGTTATTTGCCTGAACATATTTATCGGCCCACCTACAGTTGGATGGTTCATAATTTCCATTAGCATCTATTCTGTCTATGGAAAGATTATTCGCATATCCATTTTGAAGAGCCCACTCTATAAATGTATCTTGGCTTTCCAGCCATTCCTCGCAAATTGATATTCCGCGTTTCCCATAGTTTTCATAATTCTCGTTGTTTTTATTATAACAGCGCTGAATCATGCCTCTTCTTATTCGCCTAAGTCTATCCAATTCTTCTGAATGTTCAAGCTTTGTCGGGCGCGAACAACATCCGCAACTCTTAACACTCCCATTGTTCCAGAATGCAGGTTTGACAATTTTTTTATTTCCGCAATCACATTTACATAAAAACATTCTTGAGCTTCTTGTTCCACCTCTAACAATTCCTTTCACAGTTAAGAAATTTTTCTTCTTCCCAATGTAGGAATCATTATATTTTATTGGTGGGACATAATGTTTTGTGCATTTAAAATTCTTTCTTCGCCCAAATATCTCTGGTCTAGCAGAAGTCATTATCTCGCTTCCACATGTGGTACAGCGCATTTTATAGAATGGGTTTTCGCTGTCCCATTCTATAGCTGATACCAAGTAATCACCAATGGTTTTTCCTAGAAGTTCGCACATTTGGGCTTTTTTATTTTTGGAAATTTTTTCAGCCTCTTCTTTTTGCTGATTCAATTTTCGCTTCTTTTGGCACGGACATGATTTGATAAGTTCACTCCACTTATTTTTGCCGCTAATTATAGTTCGGTAGATCTTTTCACCACACTCAGTACAAGCCAATTCCACAACTTTGCCTCGGATATTGGGATCATATGTGATATCCGTGATTTCATAGATACCGTTCATGGTTCCAATCTTTTTCCGATAACTGTTTAACATTTCTTTTGCTGTTTGCGCATTAATCCCGTTAGCAATCAGCTCTTCAAATGTATTCATATAACTCCTTCTGCTACTGTTAGTGTGGTACAAATTGAATCATTTTCGGCTGGTCGGACGAGCAACCCCGCCCTAACCCTGTGTACCTTCCAGACCCCTACCCGGAAACTCTCACGCCGTCAGATCCAGGAACCCTAGAAGGAATCCACTAAATTACCGCAACAAAACCCATTAATGAATTGTGTCCCTATTGTTTGTCTAACTATTCGTGAAATGACTCTTTGACGAATAGTTGAAATCAATATGTGGTATGACTCTATGTGCATATACACCATATTGTGGTTTTATAGCTATAATTGTCAGAATCTTTTTTATTCGTCCAGGTTAGGCAGCTGTGGGGCCTGTGTGCTGCCTGCAAGGGCATGCCTTGAAGCAATATCTGCCGCTGTCTGCTCTGCCACTAGAGCGCCTTGTGGGGCTTCTGTGGGTTGCCCCATGTTCCAGCCATGTCGACGGTTGAGCGCTCCCAGGATTGCAACCGGTGCTCTTTTACCTCCAGAGATTAACATACCACTAAGGGTTTCTTCGTTATTATCTGATAACTTTTTATACAAATCTAACCCAGCTTGGCCTGCCTCCTGGATCCCCTCGGCGTATCCTCCGTTACCTTTGCCGCCCCAGTAGGCTATTAAATCCTTAGAAATCGTGGTAAGAAAACAGAACCCATTTATTGATACCTCTTTATCGTAATCATAACAAAGGGATATATAATAATCTGCCACCTTATGGAGTTTATTTAAATCATAAGAGTTATTGTTAGTGATGCTGCCATACATGAGGTTGCTATTATCGTCGTACGGTTCACGTTTTAATTTCTGTGTATTTTTGAATACGTTTTGACCGATAAAACGAAGCGCTGCGGACCACTTATTTTGACCGGCTTTTTCCATGTCCTCCACGCCACGATCCCGGATAAACTCATCCAAACATTCGTGGATCTCGCTTAAATACACTTCCATCCCGTCCTCGGTGCGTTCTGTCAATGCGCTCATGCTCTCAGCTCCTCTCCAACCCGTTTAAATCTCGCAGCGGTCCGCCTTTCGGCAGTAGTCGCAATCTTGCCAGCTGGTGCAGTCCTCCTGGATGCATTCCCCGCCGCTCTCGGCACATTTGCCGGATTTATTATAAATACACTTAAATTTGCACTCATTCATCACTATCACGCCTTTGTAAAAATAAAAAAAGAGCTATACACAGCTCCTTGTGTCTGGGTCTTTTACGAGGTGACCTCAACCAGGGGAAGGGCTGTTATAGCTCTACAACATGCGATTAACTGTATGCGGTTTTTGTCTGTGCCATTACGATACCACAAGCACTATGATTTTGTCAACACCAATTTTTTAAAACTCTTGTGGTTGTGGTTTTTAAAAAAATATTAAAGGCTGATAGTTACTAGCTCCCCGATAGGTATTAAATACCACCAGGAAAAAGACTAAAAGAATAAAAGAATACCAGAAACAAAAGAAACATGTACTTCGTACATGCAAAGAAAAGCGTGACGCTAACGTTACGCTAACGTGACGCGTCACGTGACGCATTTTGAGGGGTTGAGCAATCACGGGAACCCTTGTAAAATAAGGCTTTGTAAAAATCGTGGACAGGATTGTATACAATTTTTGAACCCTTTTTGGGACCTTCCAGCACCCTAAAATCACCCCGTAACGTAGAAACAATGATTTACTGTTGGTTTTGTGTTGATTAACAAAAATATTTTGTTGTTGACTTCCCCGGGAATCGTCAAAAATGCCCGTTTTGGGTGTTGACATCCTGCGACATTCACACCCATTTTGTGGCAATAGCAAAATGCCCGGAGAGATCCCCCCCGGGCACAAAGTTTATAAAATCTTAATAGAAAATTTATGAAATCTTCCATCTTCGCAACACTCAAAAACGGATTTTCGTCAGAAATACGAACGCTACACGCGGACATGTTGTAATAAATATTGACTAATCCTCCCATACCTTTAAAGTGATATACCGCACTCCGCTGTTGTCCCATGTCCGGAACTGTGGTTCCTTGTCTCCTGCTAATACCTCGTTAATGTCGTATTGCATACCCCACGGGGACTCGACAGCCAAGCCGCCTGCGGCGGTTTCGTAGACTTCCCAGCCTTTGCTCTTCTCTGGGAGCGATACAATCAGCTCATCAGAAGCAACCGCGGTTGCAGCTTCAGTACCATAGGTATATTTCACTCGCTTTTCTGCTGACAGGCAACCATAATTTCTGTAAATCTTAAATTTCTTCATGCTCCAATCCCCTCCCCTTAAAATCTGTCGTTAATATTGACTGATGGCCATCTGCCACCGCATTCCATGCCGCTTTCCAGCTCATAGAAGCCTACAAGCCCGGTTCCGCGATCATATACGCGCCGGATCTTTACAATCTCGCCGGTGCGCTTACATCCAATTTCCCGGGTCACTCGGTAACCGTCAAGCAGCGGATCCTCTGACAGCCATTTCACGGCATCCATGAACGCCTCGACGCTGACGCCGGTATTTTCGTGCCAGTTCTGGAAGATCTTACTTTCTCCCGCCCGGACACGCTTCTCTATCTTTTCATACTTCCATGCCATTTCTCCCATGCTGTTTTCCTCCTGTCGTTTTCTCTTCTTGACAGTTTTTATTATACTATAAGTGCATTATAAAGTCAATACTATAAGTGCATTATTTTTTGTATTTTTCCATTCTGTCAAGTTCTGCCGCAACTACTTCCTTAATAAATACACTCGGTTTTTTGATTCCTAAACGCTCCATTTTATCGCGAGTTCCAGCCGGGAAAATAACATTTATCCTGTCATTCTTCTTTTCATATTCCCTTACCGCTTTCCTTTGGGCTTCTGTAGTTTTTAATTCTTCCATTTTGTCACGCTCCTTTTTTCTTTACATTATACTATAAGTGCATTATAAAGTCAATACCATAAGTGCATTATACACTTTCAACAGATATAAGTGCATTATTTTGTTTATTTTTACTATTGTATAAGTGCATTATATCTGATATCATATAGCCATACGAACAACACAGGAAGGAGAAATACAGATGAAGCAAATAGAACAGACAATAACGCCCCTTGAGATCTGCGAGATGATGAACATAAAGCACTGACAAATCTTACAGAAACAACATTTTTGTTGTTACCTCCAATACAGGGCGAAGAGATCAACGACAAATGTCGTTGAGTGAATAAAAAAATAACGCCCCCTTTTTAGGGGACGTTAATACTAATCTGGGATATGTTCCATTAGATCTCCCGGCTGACAGCTCAGGACATCACATATTTTGTCTATGACTTCCAGGGAAACATATTGGTTTTTTGAAATCTTCGCCATAGTTGCCGGAGAAATAGAAATTTTTTTCCTTAATTCTTCTTTTCCGATGCCTTGACGGTTCATTAAGTCCAACATTTTATAGCCACTGTATTCCCTCCTATCCTAGGAGCCATAAGTTAATAGAGCGCCATTTGGCGCTCTATTTTAATACACAAAAAAATTTTTCAATTGTCTTGATTTTCTGTATGTTCTCTTACGTCGTTTATATCAAGTACAATTCTTTGTTTGCCGTCAATTTCAAAATTCAGCGTAACACCTAAAATATCTGCGATTTTTATTAAATCTTCAGCTGAAAAGCTGCCCCGATTAAATTTGTTTCTCAATGATTGCGGAGACATTCAAAGGAATCCGGCTAATTCTATGCTTCTTATTTCTTTGATTGACATTAGGGATTTAATTTTATTTGATACAGACATTTTATCACCTCCTCCCAAACTTATAGTCTATTATCATGTACTTATCAATAGTCTATTATCATGTATTTTATTTCTTTTTATATTCCATAATTTGCCCCGGCTGCACATTAAGCAGTTTGCAAAGATTACATATAACTTCACAAGTGACATTCTCGTTTTTTGTAAGTTTCGAAACTGTATTAGAATGGATACCGTTGTTTTTTAGCCATTGCTTATTTAATTCTTTCCGTTCCATAATTTCCCAAAGCTTCGAAAAGTCTATATATCCATTATCTCCATAATTGGCCATGGTTCACACCTCCGTTCCTTTATATATATGATAATAGTTTTTTGGGAAAATGTCAACGTCTATTATTATGTACTATTTGCACAATTGACGGTTTTATATAGTCGTCTATTTTTGTGTATTGTGTCAATTGCATTCTCATCTATTATCGTGTATCATATAGCCATAACGATGATACGGAAGGGGTTTTACAATGAAATTACTAAACCAAACAATTTCGTCTGTAGAAGTATCTGAGATGATAGAAAAAGCGCATAAAAATTTATTGCGTGATATCAGCCGATACATAAAACAGATGGGGGAAGTCAACGCTACATCTGTTAACGAGCTCAAAATTGAGCCGGTAGATTTTTTTGAGAAGGGAACTTACACGGACAGCAAAGGCGAAAACCGAATTTGCTACCGAATCACAAAAAAAGGTTGTGAATTCATTGCCCATAAGCTGACCGGCGCAAAGGGGACCGCATTCACGGCGCGGTATATAAACCGCTTCCATGAGATGGAAGAAGCCATAAAAGCCAAGGAACGCGCCACCATCCAGGAGTCACCGAACCCGGCAGCAGGCAAGCGGAAAATTCCAATGACAAAGTGGTTCTTTTCTAACAACTGGAAGTGTGACGCGATCATGGCAAATTTCGGATGGAGCCGGAAATACCTTTACCACAAGATTCTGGTGGAGCTATCGGATCTGTACAATCTCCGAGATGTGGAACTTGCCTATAAAGAGTTCCACGGGTACCGGCCGGAATACAAGCTAGATCTGCTGGATTTTGACGAACGCCTGGCGAACACGGCAACACACTATTTAAATTATTTATTAGTTGAGGAGGCATAGGATTATGAACGAATTTGCAAAGATGATTTATGAAAAATGGGCCGAGGATCACGCAGAAAGCGCCTTATATTTCGACACCGGCGCGGAGCTGGTGAAGCGAATCGAGGGGACATTATCGCTTGATCTCGCAGATGAATTTTATACCCTGTTTTGTGACAGCTGTAAAGAGGTCGAGTCGAACGCATTCCGGGAGGGTTTCGAGTACGCTTGTAAATGCCTGTCCAATGGCAAAATTGAGTTCAGCAAATAACAACGCCCGCCGGATCCACTCCGGCGGAACCCCAGAAAGAAGGAAAGATTATGAAAAAAGCATTATTAGGATTTTTAGCAGGAATGGCACTAACAGCGGCAACGTTCGGCACATACGCCCATTTTAACATGGTAAGCATTCCCCAGGTTGTGGACATCCAGACCACAGACAGCGGCGCTATGATTGTGACGGCGGACGGCTCCGGGTACTATTGGGAGCGGTAAAGAAAAAAGGCGGGGATCATCTCCCCGCCTCCCGCTCCATGCGTTCTGCTATGGCCCGTTTTATGTATCCATTAATAGTTTCCCCGGCTGCCTCAGCGGCGGCGGCCAAAACGTTATAATCGGACTTTTTGAGATCCAGCGGCACGCGTTTTAAATTGCCTTTTGCATATTTTATAGTTGCTCTTTTTTGGGCTTCTGTACTTGCCATTTTACACCTCGCTTTTTCTTTTGATTATAGCATATTATGGCATAAACGTACATATATAATATTGCACAAAAAAACATCATAAACGTACGTTTATATTTGTGAAGTATTACATATTGATATTAACGTACGTTTATATTATAATAACATCATCAGAAAGAGATAAACAATCAACACAGAAAAGGAGATAGAAACCATGAGAAAATACACAGTAGAAAAAATGAGTGAAACCCGTGAACTTATCACATTCGCAGAGCTTAACGCAAAAGGCGAAAAGATCCAGATTGAGCTTGTCAAGGGTACATATTCCGGACACAATTATTCACTCCCGTACCTCTGGAAGAAACATGGATACATCGACCGCATTCTTGAAACCTATTGGAGCATTACCACATACGCCACAGAGAACGGCGAAAAAGGGACTTGCTGGGGGCGCTACAATCCACAGACCAAATTATCAGATGATGGAAAGCGCCAAGTTATCAACTTCGAATGGATGTTTGAAGCGACCGAAGAGAACCGCCAAAAGCTTATAGAAGAAGTTGAGCTGTTAGCATTCGCAGAATAAGCCGAAACGCCCTTGTGGGCGTCCACCGCGGGATGGTCTCCCGGCGCTGATGAGGCAGACCAGAAAGGGAAAACCATGAAAAGAGATTATTTATCAGATATGAGAATTGCCCTTGTCTATATGATCGACCGGGCAACACAGGACGATAACAAAAGTAAACTTGTAGTTGAGGCGTTGTTTTCAAACCAGGTACAGGCCGAGGATAATTATAAAATCCAGAACCCGGAGAAAAAGCGTTATTTGCTCTCCGTTGATGATTTAGAGCTGTTCGAACGCTTCTACAACGATGTCCAGGATCTCAATGAACAGTATGGAGACCACGCAATATTCCACATTGACGAGATAACGCTGAATGTGGATCTTGAAAACAAGTTTAGAACAATTTTGGGAATCTGGACAAGCACAGAAATTTAGGCCGTTTGGATTTGCCCGGGTTCGACTCCCGGAACGGCATTAACTCCCGGCTCCCAGGGTGAAAGGGAAGAAAGAAAACATATGAAAAAATTTGAATTGTTCATGGGATGCCTTGGAAACGGTATAACCGTTTGTAATTCTGCAGTTATGGAAAATGGCGATTATAAAAAAATTGCTCACATTGCTAATTGCGGGAAAATCACATGGTATGTAAACCCAACTTCATACATTCCAAGTCCTGATCTTTTAAAGATCGAGCATGTAGCAGATGCAAGCCGCGCTAATTGGGAAAAATGGCTTGACAGTATGCCAGAGCCGCAGAGATATGAAAAGCTATTAGACGCTGTACCTTTAAACATTATGTTGTACGCCAAAAACTTAGGTGGCGGACTTGGTCGGAAAATCCAGTATTTAAAGCAGGTTTGCTATGAAAAATCATATTTTTAAATTAGCCGCCGCAGAGGATGCAAGCCCGGCCCGTTACCGGGCGACGGTGTTTTCCGGAAAAGAAAAGAGGAATGATAACATGATGAATTTTATAGCTATTATGTGCGTGTTTGTGGGCGGCTATGGCGTCCGCTGGCTTTGTGAAGTAATGCAGGAGGGAAAATAATATGAAAAAGTATGATTTTGATTCTATGGGCGCTCTGTGGGCTGATCGGGCGCGGGAAATCGTAGAAAATGGCGTTTTTGTGGCAAATAGCGGCGGCTGGGATCTGTGGGCGTATGATGGGACCGTTTATAGTATCCCGGTTAATGGGTCCGGCGGTTCTGCGTCGTATTGGTGCGCACTCTCTCAGCTACGCACACATCTTTTCCGGCTTCGGACCATTTGCCGTTATAATGCGCTTATCCCGGACGGCTGGAAAAACATTAACCGCGAGTTTTTAGCGGCTTATGGCATTGCATAGATATTTATCGGTGGCGCTTTAGGCGCGGGCGGTTCAGTCCGCCGCCGGTATTTCTGGGTGTTTTCCGTTTCCCTTCCAGGATCCCCGCAAGGGGACGTAGAAAAACGGCGTTGACTGGGAGCCGATAAAGCCAGGACAAGCCCGGAGGCGGACCGGCAGAACAACCGCCATTGTTCAAAACTTGCCCAGGCGTTATGCCTGGGTTGCTTGCTATTTGTTGCGTTACAGACGGCTTGCGAGCCGTTCCGAGCGCCGCAAGCGGTAAATAATCGCGGCTATTGTGGAGCGATCTACACGCCCGACACGCGGAAAAAGTGCAGTTTCTCGCCGTTACTGATAACGGGCGCGGCAGGAGTACAGGCCGTCACCGCTGCACCACGCTGGAGCCGGGACCGTTCCAGATCACAACAAAAAGCCCCCGCAAGCGCACGAGACGCGCAAAATATTATTCTTGGAGGTGATCCGATGACAGAAAAAGATATTTTTATGGTCCGCTGCGAGGTGGAAGGGATACGCTCAAACCTGGAAAAATTGAGTATGACACGCAAGCCGGTAGAATATTGGTTTTTACGTGGGCGCCTTGAGGGGATCGCAAGCGCTTTTATGATAATGCCCTGGCATTTTAAGACGTGGAAAGATCTATACAACGGTATTATAAAGTATCTGGATGACGCAGACAAGCAAAATAAGCCGGCATAATGCGCCCTTTTCCGGGGCGCTATTGCCTTATGTGGCGCTTGACATCCTCCGCCGTGCGTGGTACGCTACAAATGATTACAAGCTTTTAAAAGGCTTTTGCGGCGGTTTCCTGCGTGTGGGTGGAAAGATCTACACGCAACACATCAAAATCGTTTTGCGTGGCGTTTAAGGCTTGTATGTAAATGATCGCATGATAACGCAGTGACTCCGGCGCGGTGATACGGACCGTATCGGGTCTATTAAGAGCACCCCGGGATTTGAGAGAAATTTGAGGAAAATTTGAGAATGAGAATTTTTCGAATCCTGAAAATGGAATTTCAGCTCAAAAATCGGGACCCCGGGGGGTATCAAAAATTTTCCGATTGGTCGCTGCGGAAGAAAAAATTTTAAAATCGAGGAAAAATGCATGATAGAAAGCTTCAATCACTACACACTTAACACCGGAGATTCCCGCCGTTCACATCCTCGCGAAGTCGATAAAAACATGTACCTTGTTCTTAAGGGCTTTATCCGGGATTCTCAAAAAAAAGAGTTCGTGGATCTATTCGATGGTGTCCAGTTCAAGCTTACCATGACGGAGCGCCGCTCTTATGTGTGTACTCTCTTCAAAACGATAAAAGGGGAGCATACTCCGTTTCTGATCACATTCGGATGCTGTGATAAGGAAGATTATTCCTATATGCTCGAACAGCTCCAGAATTTTTATGAGCGCTTCAATCACGAAAAGCCGACGGTTATTCCGAGTTTGCCGTTTGTTGCTGACGTGATTATGCCGGCCGCATTATTCTGCATGAAAGAGCTTGAGTGGACCGGGGACTTCTGCCGGTGTATGGGATGGGCGGTACTCAGCCCGGAGAGCATCCGACCGTGACCGGATCTGTGAGAAATCTGGTTCGGATTTTCGGCAAGGAATTTTCAGATATTGGGAAACGGATTTTCGCCTGTAAAACAGGCACCCCCGGGGGTATCGAATTTTTTCCGATTTGTCCCCAGGCGGTTCAGCATTGACGTTTATTCAATTATATGATACCATAATTACATACCTTTCGAATTTTTTTTATCTGGTTTTGCGGATGCACGCAGGGGTGATCCAAATTCCTTCAATAATGCGGATTTTATTATTGAAACTATTTTCCCTGCAAACGCAGACGCAGGACAAACAGATGTGAGAAAAGCCTCCGTATTATACGGAGGCTTCTTTCATTGAACAAATTATTCTACACTGTCGATGTCTAATGAATATCCCAGGACTTCACCAACATCTTTGCATTTTCCTTTTACGATGATGGTGTCACCAATACTCTTTGCCTTGATCGCATCCTTCTGTTCATCGGACTTGATATAACACTGAACGCCAAGAATAGCAAATGGATCATCCGGCATAATGCTGATGTACTTGCCATTACTATCAATCACGCTCAGCTTTCCGGTAATTTCCAGATACTGTCCTTTATACTTATCGGAAGCATTCATAGCGTTGCTCTTCAAGTCATTCATCATATCAGTAACGTTGCACGCTGTATACTCGATAGCCGCCGTAGTTTCTGCGGCCTGTTCAGTCTTGGTGCCAGATGTACTCGATGAACTTCCAGAATTGCCACCCATAGCCATGCCCGCGATTCCCAGAACGACTACCGCTCCAACAACGATTAAGCATCCATGTCCGCCTTGTTTCTTTTTGCATACCGGGCAAACCTTTGCTTTCTTTGGAATGTCGCTCTGACAGTATTTACACTTCTTAGTTTCTTCTCCTGTGTCTTTCATAGTGCCTCTCCTTTTACTTGTATATTTTTAATAATTGTAGCATATTAGGTCTGAAAATTCTATCTAAAACGCAAAAAAACAGAGATTTTTCTCTGCCATGTTGTCTGAATAATCAGAACTGTTTTAAACTTGATTTTGCCCCTGCTCCCCTTATTTACTTAGATAACTAAGCGATAATCATAGCGAATTTCCGTCTCATGCCCGTAAAGGTGCCGCGGATGCCTGTAAAATACTGTGCTCCGCACTGGTAACATAATATTGACCATATAGCCGCCGACGCTGCCGTTCTGGTAAGAAGTCAGATTGCCGTTGTAGCCGTTTGTGAGCGGTACTCCGAGCTCATCTGCGATCTCCATTTTGAATTTGTCCATCGCTTCCTTTGCTTCCGGAACTACTACACGGTTAGAAGAACTGCTTGTGTTAGACATAAGATACGCCTCCTTTTAGTGTAATGCCTTTTACTGCTTTCGCATCGGGCATGTTTGATGGTACGTTCCTAGTATGATCGTCCTGAAAAATAATACACTGGAAGGTTTTGTGTGAAATGTCGTTTTCTTGCAATTCAACCACTTCGTGCTGTCTGTCGGCTCTGCCTGCAATTCAATATCAGCGGCTTCGAGACTTTTTATCTCTCTTTAAGTGCAAGAAACGCGCAGAGATTCCCTCGTTTCTCCCCCATCGCCCTGTGGGAAAACAGCTTATCCGGGTTGCACTTTGTGCAGATATCTGTGACGGAAATATTCTTTGACGGCACTCCGGCTTCCATCAGGATCCGGCGATTTGCCTCCCAGAGATCCAGCTGACGCTTCCCGATCACGCCGCTCTTAGACGGGAAGACAATGTGTTCACAATCCTCTTTCGAAAATGCATCACGGAAGTTGTCCGCCACATCTTCCCCGACCTCATAACAGTCGCTGCAGATACTCGGTCCCACGCAGCAGATCAGGTCTTCCGGGACAGTTCCGTATTCCTGCTTCATCGCATGTATCATCTTTTCCCCCATGCGGTTCACGGTTCCTCGCCAGCCGGAATGTGCGAGACCAATGGCATGGTGTTTCGGATCTACAAAATATAACGGGACACAGTCCGCAAAAAATGTCACAAGCGTCACGCCCGGCATGTTCGTCAAAAGTCCGTCGATATCCCGGTAGTCCCGGTCCTTCACAACGCCTTTTCCGAGATCATCCGCGGAGACGACCCGGATATTTGTCGTGTGGGTCTGCCAGGTTAAGACCATTTTTTCCCGGTCTACACCGAGAGCCGCCGCCATCCTGCTGTAATTCTCCTGCACATGTTCCCGGTTATCACCGCGGGTAAAGGAAAAATTCATGGTCGAATACCAGCCCTCGCTGACACCGCCCATTCTCGTGGAGAACGCGTGAGTGACGATTCCCGTGGCATCAAGTACCGGAAATGTCAGATATGTGACACCGCTCTTTGTCACTTCTCTCATATGATCCGCCGCATCTGTTTTTCTGATCCACTGATTCATAAATTTTCCCCTTTCCGAGATATCTCATGCAAAAAACATAAGACTATTTCATTAAAAAGCGTTTCTGATATACGTGATCTCTTCCCCATCGATCCCCGCCGCATCAAACCGGCACGGAGTCTCCTCCGGAAGTTGATGGGAAAACAGATAATACACCGCTGCATTCCGGATCCGCATGGCCTTCCTGTGGTCGATGGCTTCCAGTGAAAAACCAGCCGAGCCGCCGGCGCGGAATTTCACCTCGATAAACACGAAATATTTTCCATCCTTCGCGATAATATCGATCTCGCCCTGCTTGCAGCGGTAATTCCTCTCCAGGATCATAAATCCGTTCTGTTTTAAAAAGGCAGCGATCTTTTCTTCATAGATGCTGCCTGTTGCCCGATTATTCTTTGTCACGCTCATCCCCCGATTTATGACAACGCAGTCCATACAGCTCATCTCCTGCAGCCGCATAAACATTTTTATTCTCTCTTTACACCTGATCCTCGATCCTGCCAATTTATACGAATTTGGTAATAAACGTCCGTCTGTGGATCGGTGTCGGTCCAAACTCCTTGAGCGCTGTGATATGCGCCGGAGTTCCGTATCCTTTATGCTTCGCGAAACCATACTCCGGATATTCCTTATCATACTCCTCCATCATATGGTCTCTGGTCACCTTTGCGAGGATGCTGGCCGCAGCGATAGAAACGCTCTTCGCGTCGCCCTTGATGATCGGCACCTGGGGAACCGCAATGCCCGGGATCGTCACCGCATCGTTTAAGAGGATCTGCGGCGCCGGATCGAGCTTTGCGATCGCCTGCCGCATTGCCTCATAGGTCGCCTGTAAGATATTGATCTCATCGATCCGCTCCGGGCCCACGATCCCCACAGACCAGGCGATTGCTTTCTCCTTGATTTCCAAGAACAGTTCCTCCCGGCGGCTCTCAGAGAGCTTCTTTGAGTCGTTCAGATAAAGGATCCGGCAATCCTTCGGCAGGATCGCCGCACCGGCTGCTACAGGGCCCGCAAGAGGTCCACGGCCTGCCTCATCGATTCCGCAGATGAACGCGCAATCCTCATACTGTCTCTCGAATTCCCGCATAAGAGAGAGACGTTCCAGTTCCTTCTCAAGTTTTTCTCCCGTCAGCACCCGTCTTGCCATATTCTGCCCAGCTCCTTATCCTCACATAATTTCTCTGCCTGCATGCGCAGATTCTCCCCTTTCATTTCATCAAAACAGTCATCATCTGAATATTTCCGGGAAATATCTGCACACCTCTGTATTTTCAGAGTTTTATATTATTCCGCTTCTTCTTTCTTTTCCGGCATCTCCAGCGTAATCCTTCCGAGCTTTCCGCCCCGGAATTCATCGAGCAGCAGTCTCGCTGCCTTCGTGAGATCATTCACTCCGCCTTTCGTCAGGCATGCGCGGGCTGTCGCGATCTCATCGAGAAGCTCATACGGCTTCTTTCCGTCCTCCTCGATTCCATAGCGCTCCTTTAAGAGTCCCGGAGTGATATTCCTAAGATAGTCCGCAAGCTCGGATGCCAGCTCATCTTTTTCCAGGATCTCATCGTTGATGGAACCTAAAAATGCCAGTAAAAGTCCCACTCTCTGGTCCTCAAATTTCGGCCATAAGATCCCTGGGGTGTCAAGAAGCTCCACCTGCTTGTTTAAGCGGATCCACTGGTTTCCTTTTGTGACGCCAGGCTTATTTCCGGTCTTCGCAGCCGCCTTTCCGGCAAAGCTGTTGATGAAGGTGGATTTTCCCACGTTCGGGATCCCCACCACCATGGCGCGCACCGGGCGGTTTAAGATTCCGCGTCTTCTGTCGCGCTCGATCTTCTCCTTACATGCCTCCTGGATCAGGGCATTCAATTGCTTTAAGGTTGCCTTCGCCCTCGCGTCGATCTTCATGACCTGGAAACCCTGGCTCTCAAAGTAAGTGATCCACACCGCGTTTGCCTTCTCAGAAGCGAGATCTGCCTTGTTTAAAAGGATCACACGGCCTTTTCCAGCTGCGAGACTGTCAATATCCGGGTTGCGGCTGGCTAACGGCGCGCGCGCGTCCACGAGCTCGATCACGAGGTCTACAAGCTTCACGTCCTCTTTCATGGCGCGTTTCGCCTTTGTCATATGGCCTGGATACCACTGTATATTCATAGTAATTGTCTCCGTCCTTTCCTGCTACCGGACGAAACCAAGTCTGGAAAATGGCTGAAACCGCAGCCAGACGCGTCCGATGAGATTTTCCCGTTTTATATTTCCAATGCCGGAAAACCGGCTGTCTTCACTTGATTCCCGGTTGTCTCCCAGGAGAAAATATTCATCCTCCCCAAGCTCCACCGGATATTCGGCTGCCCCGGCGATCGTGGCCTCACCAAGACCGTCCTGCGCCTTTAAGAGTTCCCCATTGATATAGATGGACCCGTTTTTGATCTGGACCGTTTCCCCCGGAAGTCCGATGATCCGCTTGATTCCAGGCTGCTGCCCTTCCCGCTCAAACACAACGACATCAAGCCGGTTCGGTTTCCCGATATCGTAGGACAGGCGGTTCATCAATACCACATCTCCGGATTCCAGCACGGGCTTCATGGAACTTCCATTCATCTCAATCCTGCTTCCAAAACAAAACACAAGATAACACGCAAGGGCAACCATGACTGCGCAGTCGACCGCCCATTCCGTGAGCCGGTGAAGTCTGTTCGATTCCTTTTCCTCAAAAAATTCCATGGCGAGGCCCCCTCTCTGAAAGGCAATTGTTCCGTGACTAAGTCACTCCCACAATTGCCGCCAAAATTCGTAATCCGGGCTATCGCCCTGCTTACTTATATCGGCTTGGCTGTCAAATGTCTGCCCATCCTTGCGCGCAAGTACGCAGTCTGGTCATCCGCTTAACAACACTTTCATATAAAAAGAATGTGCCTTGGCACATTCTCGCGCCTCACGCGGTCGCTTGCGACAATCTACATCTTCGCACGAGTGCGCATCCTTGGCACGTTAGTGCCTTTTAATGTAACAGGGAATTCCTCGGAATTTCCTGTTACATTAAAAACAAAGGGACAATTTTCATTGCCCCTTTGATCTACTGACTCTCTGTACAGTTATGAATTATTTTACTAATTCTTTAACCTTTGCTGCCTTACCTACTCTTGTTCTTAAGTAGTAAAGTTTCGCACGACGAACTTTACCTCTTCTAACAACCTCAACGTTCTCAACAGACGGGGAATGAAGCGGCCATGTCTTCTCAACGCCGATACCGTTGGAGTTCTTTCTTACTGTGAAAGTCTCTCTAACGCCGCCGTTCTGTCTCTTGATAACTGTACCCTCGAAAACCTGGATTCTCTCACGGTTTCCCTCTTTGATCTTAGCGGATACTCTTACAGTGTCACCTACGTTGAAGCTCGGTACAGACTCTTTTAACTGTGCAGCTTCGATATTCTTGATAATGTCGTTCATTGATATGAACCTCCTTAAAGTATTCGATGTTCTTACCCGCATCATCTTTTCCTGCGGCAGCGGACCATCTCTTATGATTTAAGCCTCCGTATCGACAGGATTTCCCCGTCTTTCGGATACCACAGTTTTGTATTTTACCATACCGTCAGCCAAAATGCAAGCGGTTTTCTCAAAAATCGCACAATATTTGTTACAGTTCAGCCATGCGCTGGTTTGAATGAGAAAGTGCTTATGCAAGCTTGCTTGCATAAGCACTTTTTCATCCAAATCAGCATATGGTGGAACCACCAAGCTTCTTGTTTTCATGAATATGAAAACAAGAAGATGTAATGGCTGAACTGTAACCAATATTTGTGGAGCGAAAGTCTCATTTTTCCAGCTGCTGCACGGATCAGGCGGTCTCTTCCCCGTCATGTTCCGCCGATGCTTTCTCTTTATTTTTGACCTTCTGGGCGTTCTCCAATTCCTGCTGTCTCAACAGTTCGTCGAGAAACTTCTGCTCCTTCTTCGACAGGACCGCATCCTCAAGAAGCTCCGGCCGGTTCTTTAACGTTCGGATAATGGACTGTTCCCTGCGCCACTTCTCCACATTCGCGTGGTGGCCGGAAAGCAGGATATCCGGCACCTTTTTGCCCATGAATACTTCCGGACGGGTATACTGGGGATACTCCAGAAGATTATCATGGAACGTCTCAAACTCCGCAGATACGTTATTGTTCAGCACTCCCGGCACAAGTCTTGAGATGCAGTCGATCATCATCATCGCCGGCAGTTCACCGCCCGTAAGGACATAATCTCCTGCGGAGAGATAATCTGTAGCGATCATCTCGAGGACACGCTCATCCACGCCCTCATAATGGCCGCAGAGGAACACCAGATCTTCCTCCTTCGCGAGATCTTCTGCGATGCTCTGGTTGAAGGTCTGACCCTGCGGTGTCATATAGATCACACGTGGTTTCTTTCCGATCTTCTCCACAAGGGCCTCGTAAGCGCGGTAAATCGGCTCTGCCTGCATGACCATCCCGGCTCCTCCTCCGTATGGATAATCATCCACCTTGCCGTGGCGCTCCAGCGTATAATCACGGATGTTCACTGCCTCAAATGATACGATTCCCTTTGCAGCCGCACGGCCGAGAATGCTCGTCTCCAGACCGTTCACGATCATTTCCGGGAACAGGGTAAGTACATGAAAGTTCATTGATACCTCCCCTACAGATCGAGAAGTCCCGGGAGAACATGAACAAGCATTTCTTCCTTGTCGAGATCCACGTCCAGGATGCAGTCACGGATCGCCGGGAGAAGAAGCTCTTTTCCCTCCGGTGTCTTCACGCAGTACACATCATTCGCTCCGGTCTCCATGACATCCGTCAAAGTTCCAAGTGTCTCTCCCTCGTCAGTGACAACGTTAAGTCCGATGAGGTCTGTGATAAAGAACTCATCCTCCTCCAGCGGGATCGCCTGATCTCTTGTAATAAGAAGATCCTTCTGACGCCAGCCTTCCACCTCATTCATGGTATCCACGCCATCAAATTTCAGGATGACCATATTTTTAAAGAATTTCACCTGACGAATCTTTAACTCCCGTGTCTCTCCTCTTCCGAGATCCAGAATCACTTTATCTAATTTTTTAAAGCGCATCACATCATCTGTGGTCGGATAGACCTTCACCTCGCCGCGCACGCCGTGCGGGGAGGTAATGACGCCTACGCGAAGATATTTTTCCATATTGTCTCCTTAATGACAGAAAGGGGACTGCAGCCGGGAAAAATCCTGTCCACAGTCCCTCACGATTACTGAATTTCAACAATCACTTTCTTATCCATCTTGGAAGAAGCTGCCTTCACAACGGAGCGGATGGCTTTCGCGATCCTTCCCTGCTTTCCGATCACCTTTCCCATATCGGTCGGGGCAACCTTAAGCTCAATGACGATCTCTTCTTCTTTTTCAGATTCCGTAACAACGACTTCATCTGGATTATCAACCAGCGCTTTGGCGATAACTTCTACCAATTCCTTCATTGAATCCACCTCGATTACTGGATACCGGCTGCCTTTAAGAGCTTAGCAACAGTCTCAGTCGGCTGAGCGCCTGTTCCTAACCACTTCTTAGCTGCTTCCTCGTCGAATTTGATGGTGCTCGGCTCTGTGTTCGGATCGTAGTATCCAACCTCTTCGATGAAGCGACCGTCTCTCGGGGAACGGGAATCTGCAACGATAATTCTATAGAAAGGAGCCTTCTTCTGACCCATTCTTCTTAATCTCATCTTAACTGCCATGACAATTTCACCTCCTTGGTTTTTTCGTTTATCAGCCATGCGGGAATCGCATTTGCCTTCTTATCATAAATTGCGGTATTTAGAAAGGTAATTTCATCTTTCCAAGCATGCCGCCCAGTCCGCCAAGCCCTTTCCGCTTGCCACCTCCCATCATTCCGGGAAGCTGCTTCATGAGCTTTTTCGACTGTTCAAACTGTTTGACGATCCGGTTCACCTCGGCAATATCTACGCCGGCTCCCTTTGCGATCCTCTGCTTTCGCGACGGATTTAAGAGCGACGGATTCGCCCGCTCCTCCTTCGTCATGGAGAGAATGATCGCCTCCACTTTATCCATGGATTTCTCGTCTATTTCAACATTTCCCTTCATCTGAGACATTCCCGGCATCATGTTTAAGATGCTGTTCATGCCGCCCATCTTTTTGATCTGGCGCATCTGATCCAGGAAATCGTTAAAATCAAATTCTGCTTTGCGAAGTTTCTGGCTCATTTCTTTTGCCTTCTCTTCGCTCACCTCAAACTCGGCTTTTTCGATCAGGGAAAGGATATCACCCATTCCAAGGATTCTCGAAGCCATACGGTCCGGATAAAACTGTTCCAGATCGGAGAGCTTCTCGCCCATACCGACGTAGAGGATCGGTTTTCCCGTTACGGCACGAATGGATAATGCCGCACCGCCTCGCGTATCACCATCAAGCTTTGTTAAGATCACGCCATCGACACCGATCTTATCATTGAAGCTTCCGGCTACATTTACTGCATCCTGACCGGTCATCGCATCGACAACGAGGATCGTCTGGTCGACTTCAACGGCTTCCTTGATATTGACGAGCTCATCCATCATGGACTCGTCGATCTGAAGACGTCCCGCCGTATCTAGGAATACAAGATTCATGCCTTCTTTTCTGGCATGTTCCACAGCGGCTTTCGCGATATTCACCGGATTCTGGTTATCACCCATCGTGAAGACCGGAACTCCGACTTTCTCACCGTTTACCTGTAACTGTTTGATCGCAGCAGGACGGTAAACGTCGCAGGCCGCAAGAAGCGGCTTTCTGCCCTTCGCCTTAAACTTTCCGGCAAGCTTTGCCGTAGTCGTTGTTTTACCTGCACCCTGAAGTCCGATCATCATGATCACGGTGATCTCATTCTGGGGCTTTAAAGCAATCTCTGTGGTCTCGGAACCCATAAGCTTTACGAGTTCCTCGTTTACAATTTTTATTACCATCTGACCCGGAGTCAGGCTCTCTAAGACATCCTGTCCGATCGCACGCTCCTGTACAGAACTGATAAACTGTTTAACAACTTTAAAACTTACATCGGCTTCCAGGAGAGCCATCTTGACTTCCTTCAGAGCAGCTTTTACATCTGCCTCTGTCAGTCTTCCTTTGCCTCTTAAGTTTTTAAAGACATTCTGTAATTTATCGGCTAAACTTTCAAATGCCATGAAAACTCTCCCTCTGGCTTACAGCTTCCCAATTTCCTCGGAAATTGCTTCGATCCTGTCGATCAGGGATCGGTCGCCGTCCTTTTTATATTGGCCAGCCAGTTCCTTAATCTCTTCTACCATTTTCTTTGTCTGGTTGAATTTCTCGACAAGCTTCAGTTTTTCCTCGTATCCGGAAAGAATCTTGTCACAGCGCTTCACCAGGTCATGCACGCCCTGTCTGCTGATTCCCTGTTCTTCGGCGATCTCGCTGAGGGACATGTCATTAAATACCACATCTTCATATACACGCCGCTGGTGCTCCGTTAAGAGCTCTCCATAGAAATCATACAGAAGACCCTGTGCTACAATTTTTTCCATATCAGGTCACCTGCGATATCATACTATAAACGGAGATGGTTGTCAAGTGTTTTTGCTTGACGTTTTATTTATTTTTAATTTTTCTTTTCAGACACCTGGCAATATATGTCCTCTGATCTGGAAATATCCCGTTAAACCGGTCTTTTCATTTTTCCATAAAACATAAACACCCGCCGTCAGGCAGGTGTTTATGTACTCTTATATAGGAAGGAGCGATTATTTTATAAAGCAACCAGCACCATATCTTTTGCAGATTCCGGAAGTTCTTCACCATCCATGGATACGCTTAATACAAAGTTTACATGGTACTTTGCACTGATCTGATCCAGTTCTGCGAGAGTTGCAGTGATATCTTCTCCCTCAAGACCAGCGAGCTTCAAGAAGCTGTCGAGATACATAGCCTCGAGATCGTGATCCTGGGAAATAATTCCGCAGATGAAACCGATAAAGCCTTCAGCCGTACTTACAGAGAACTCCGCTACGTTGATTAAGCGGATCTTATTGTTAAGCTCGTACATATGTTTCGAGCTCTTATCAAGGTAAACGATTGAACCTTTTGCCTCTTTCACAGCTGTGTTAGCCATATCAAGTAAATATTTAGTTTTTCCTTTTCCCTTCCGTCCTGCGATGATCTGAACCATAATGCACTCCTCCTTGGATTTTATATATTTTGTATAAAAAATCTCTTGTTTGTAAATTTATTATAGACTATTTGCTGAAAATTTGCAACCATTATTTCTAAATTTCGAAATAATTTCATACAAAAGCAGAATGTACTTCCAACACCTGCAGAATCTGCCGCCGACAGTTCTTTACGGATGCCGGGAGCAAAAAACAGGACACGAAAGCCTCCGAATCCCCCGAAAACTTTCATATCCTGTTCATTCACGCTTTTTTCTTCCTGTTTTCCGCTATCGGTCGATCTTCTCAATGATCGTCGACATATCCGAATAGAGGGCATCGCGGCTGTCCGCGTGCATTACAACGGATGCGTACTCTTTTCCGTCCGCGTCCCTCTCCCCCATGATCAGGCAGTAGCCCGCCGCCTGGGTGGTTCCGGTCTTTCCGCCGAATACGGAGAGGCCCTCCGGCATCTCTTTCTTTCCGAGCATATAGTAGTTGCTGACACTCCAGGATGCGGTCTTGTCCGATCCGTCCGCCCCTTTATAGGCCCCCGTGTATGTCTTCGTCCCGATAATATCCCGGAACTTCTCATACTTTAACGCCTCATGGAACATCAAATAGAGATCATAGGCGGTCATATAGTGCTCCGCATTCGTCAGACCGTTGGCATTCGCAAAATGCGTCCCTGTTGCACCGATCTGTACAGCCTCTTCATTCATCATCTTCACAAAGCCCTCGATGGATCCGCCCATGTGGACCGCGATAGCATTCGCCGCGTCGTTTCCAGATGGGATCAGAAGGCCGTAAAGAAGCTGCTCCAGTGTCAGCTTGTCTCCGGGAACGACTCCCGCCATGGAGGAACCGCTCTCCGTGATCACCGACTCCTGGGGAACCGTCACCACATCATCAAGATTCCCATATTTTAAAGCAATAAGTGCCGTCATGACCTTTGTCGTGCTGGCAGGGTTTCTCCGTTCAAAGACATCCTGTGCGAAAACAGCATTTCCGCCGTCTAACGGAAACACTCCGGCAGACTCCGCTGTGAGCGTCTCATCCACGCTCGTTTCATCTGTCACCACTGCCAGGTCTGCCGCAAATCCATCCGCCGTCCTTCCGCTTCCGGAGGCGGCAAACGTCCCAATCCTCTGATCCAGGGCGTAGGAGCTTCCTGCACCTGCGGACTTCGCGCAGCCAGACGCGCCAAGAAGCAGGCAGAGTCCCACGATTCCCGGGATCCATCTTATCTTCTTTCCCATTACTTATACATCTCGCGCCATTCCAGATCGCCGCGGTCCAAGGCCTTGACCAGAAGTTCCGCCGTAGCGAGGTTTGTCGCTAACGGGACATTGTGGATATCGCAGAGTCTCACAGCCTTGTTGACATCCGGCTCATGGGACTTCGGGGACAGCGGATCTCTTAAGAAAATCACGAGATCCATATCGTTGTTCTCGATCTGTGCTCCCATCTGCTGCTCTCCGCCAAGATGCCCCGGCAGAAATTTATGGATATTTAAGTTTGTGACTTCCTCGATGAGTTTGCCGGTGGTTCCGGTCGCATAGAGGTTATGTTTACTTAAGATTCCCTTGTACGCAATACAGAAGTTCTGCATCAGTTTCTTTTTGGAATCATGAGCGATCAGTCCAACATTCATAACAATACCTCCTAGAATTCTAGTTTATTTTGCTGCAGTCCGACGTTTAAGAGAACGCCGATGCCGATATAAAGACTTACCAGAGAACTTACACCATAACTGATAAACGGAAGCGGAAGCCCGGTGTTCGGGAAAATTCCGGTGGCAACCGCAATGTTTGTAAATGCCTGGAATCCAACGAGAGCAGCTATTCCCGTACAGAGAAGCTTTCCAGTCAGGTCTCTCGTTCTCCCTGCCATTCGCAGGCATTCAAATACAAAGAGAAGATACAGGACCAGCACAAGCATGCAGCCCACAAAGCCCATCTCCTCGCCGATCACGGCGAAAATAAAATCGGTGTGTTCCTCCGATAAGAAATTTCCGTTCTTTACGGAAATGGCCGTTTCATTGAGCAGGCCCTTTCCATACAGCATTCCCGATCCGATGGCCATCTTTGAGTTATCCTGCTGGACATTCAGGTCCGCGTATTTTCCAGGATTGACGAAGGCAAGGATTCGGTTTACCTGGTATCCTGTCAGAAACGGCACAGCGCCCCGCTCGGCGAGAAATACCGTGAGGGCCAGCCCCGGGATCACGACGGCGGCAGCGCCGACGATCCATTTGTAGCTGAGTCCCGCGACAAAGATCAGGCATACGATGATAAACATGATAACGATACTCGTGGACAGATCCGGCTGCTTCATAATTAGAAGCAGCGGAACAGCAGCAAACGCTCCGACGATGATCAACGTGCGGAGATTATTGATCTTCTCCTGATTTCGCTGCAGAAACCAGGAGAAGAAAATGATCAGACCGATCTTAACAAATTCCGACGGCTGGAAACGTCCGATAACAGGAAGCGTGATCCAGCGTCTCGCACCGGTTCCAGCTCCTCCGAACTGTCCCGCAACGATGATCGCGAGAAGGATCACCACACATCCAAGGTAGATCACGCCGGTGCAGCGCATCAGTTTGTGGTAATCTGTCAGAGCCAGGAAGAGCATGATTACCAGTCCGCCGAAAAGGCCGATCAACTGGCGGTTGATATAGCTTCTGTCTCCGTTTACCGCGCTGCTGATCACGAGAAGCCCGATGGCGTTTAATGCCAGGGCATAGAACAGCAGGCGGAAATTGAAGTTTTTAAAATTGTATTCTGAAAACATGTATTAAAATGTCCCCTTAACTAGCAGTTCACGAACCGGGATGCTGGCGTACAGGACAGGGAGCTTCTCTCCCACCCTTTTGTGGTCCATATGGATCACCTTGACCTCCAGCTGCTCCGGATCGATCATCATATATCTTGATATGACTTTTATCATGTCGTTTTTTAACATCTCGAGGATCTCCGGCGTACATCCGGCCCGGTCTGCGATCAGCAGAAATTCAAGCCGTTTTTTTGCTATGTTTCCGGAATTTCTTCCTGTCAGGATATGGAACAGCCTCTTCTTCATTTATGCCCGTTTTAAGAGACCGCTAAACATATGGAAGAATCCTTTATTTTTCTCAAGCCCCATAAGCGGCACCTCCTGACCAAGTATCCGCTTACAGATATTAAGATAAGCCTGTCCGGCAAAGGAATTCATTCCCACCAGAGGTTCCCCCTGGTTCGTGGAGATCACGATCTCCTCATCGTCCGGGATCGCGCCGAGGATTGGGATTCCGAGAATATCCGTCACGTCCTCCATGGACATCATATCCCCGCGCCGGACCATATCCATCCGGATCCGGTTTACGATGAGATCCATCTTTGAGATCTCCTCTGCTTCCAGAAGACCGATGATCCGGTCAGCGTCACGGATTGCTGACACCTCGGGAGTCGTCACCACAAAGGCACGGTCCGCCCCGGCGATGGCATTCTTAAATCCCTGCTCGATTCCGGCAGGACAGTCTAACAGTACATAATCAAACTCTTCTCTCAGGTCATCCACCAGCTTTCGCATCTGGCCGGGAGTCACGGAAGACTTGTCCCTGGTCTGGGCGGACGGAAGTAAAAACAGGTTTGGATATCTTTTGTCTTTTATCAGTGCCTGCTTCAGACGGCAGTTTCCCTCCACGACGTCCACAAGGTTGTAGACGATGCGGTTCTCCAGTCCCATCACCACGTCGAGGTTTCTCAGACCGATATCTGTATCGATCAGAATTACTTTTTCCCCAAGCATGGCAAGTCCTGTACCAACATTCGCTGAGGTCGTCGTCTTGCCAACACCCCCTTTTCCGGATGTAACAACAATGACTTCACTCATAAGAATATCCTCCTGTATTCAGTTGTAATGTACCGCAGCGGTTCTATTTTCTGAGAATGGCGCTGCCTGGACATAAATCCACAAAATATATTTTACATGAAAAAAGCAAAAAATTCCAGTAAAAAATAGAGTTTATAAAAAATTTACAGTTAAAGGTTGTCAAGCGACTAAACGGACTGCGTGCCTGCACGCAAGGACGGTTAGGCATTTGGCTTAAATAAAATTCAGTGCGCTCAGAAAGCTCTTCTTGATCGGCTCCTCTACAACTTTCCCGTTTTCAGACAGGATCATCATCGGCCCCCGTCCCAGGTGACGTCCGTTCCCGGCTTTTTTCAGGGAAAGTCCGGCGATCCGCACAGACATTGGTGCCATCTCGAAGGCGACGATCACCGCGTCCTCATTCCCGCAGACACCTGCGTAAGCCGCTCCGCGGAGCGCCCCTAAGATGACGATATTTCCTTTCGCGCTGACCTTCGCTCCCTTTTCCACGTCACCGATCACGACGATACTGGCTTCCGATTCCAGTTCATCCCCGTCCCGGAGATTTCCCTTGTAAAACTGTCCCGTGAGGGACGACAGCTCCATCAACCTCTCGTTCAGCGCTTTCTCACACTTCTTTGTCCTGTTTCCGTCCGTGTCGAGAAGACACAGCACCTCGATATCAGAATTATCCGTGATAGTCTGAACGACGCGGTACTCCTCCTCCGGTGTCAGATCCCGTCCTTCCAGTGTCAGTGTCATCTGGGCAGCTCCCCAGAATTTCGCCGTCGCCTTGAATTTCTTTGCGATTGCCTGAAGAACCTCATCAAAATCCAGGTCTTTCTCCAGATAGACCGTCATTCCCGCTTTATTTCCCTTGATTACGACAGCATCTTTCATCTTGAAATCCCCCTTTATGTAACTTCGGCAGGTAAACCAGACCGCCGGTCCGTCAACGCCTTACAGCCCGGCAGGTTCGCCGGGCTGCAGCTTTTTGTTTGTGCAGTGCGTGGATTAGTCTCCGATCTCTACGTTCGAAGAGTTCAACGCACTGTTATTCAGAATGTAATTCAGGTCTGTATATCCGTAGTAGAAACGATATATATTTTTCGCGGCCGTCGCCGCGTTGGATGACGAATATCCATAGGGAATATTTACCGTCACCGCGATTTCGGGATTCTGGTACGGTGCAAAGGAAACGAAGAACGCATGGTTGATGCGGTGTCCGTTTTTGATCTCCTCGGCGGTACCTGTCTTGCCGGCGATATCCACCTCAAGATCGCTGAAGATCTTTCTCGCGGAACCGTCGGAGATAACCCGGCGCATACCGGTGTGGACCGCGTTCCATGTGGAATCCTTCACATCGATGACAGAGCGGACCTCCGGAGGGAAATCTTCTAAGAGATTTCCCTGGGAATCTGTCATCTTATCGAGAAGACTCAGTTTGAAGACTGTTCCCTTGTTGGCCACAGCCGTGATATATCTGGAAAGCTGGACGTTAGAGTAAGAGTTCTTACCCTGTCCGATGGAGGACGCCTCCGGCTTCTCCGTTGTCATCTGCGGCTCTCTCTCAGCGATCTCGATTCCAGATGTCTCATCCAGACCGAACAGCGACGCGTATTTCCGGATCTTCTCGATACCGAGCTCCGGTGAATAGTTGCCGTTCTCGTCCATGGAGAGACGGTGTCCCATCTCGGAGAAGAACACGTTGCAGGAGTTCTGGATACCGTGGACCACATCGAGAGGTCCATGCTGTCCCGGATAGATCCAACATCTCAACGCCGGTGAGATCTCCTTATAGATGCCGGTACAGTTCACCGTGTCGTTTAATCCGATGACTCCCTCCTCCAAAGCCGCTACCGCGATGATCGGTTTGAAGGTGGAACCCGGCGCTTTCTGTGCCTGAGTGGCATTGTTGAAGAGTGGCAGGGACTGGTCATTATTTAACTTATTGTAATACTCCGCATCCACAGTTCCGGAGAACTTGTTATTGTCGTAGCTCGGGTATGTCACCAGCGCCCGCACCTCACCGGTGTGGACGTCCGTGATGACCGCGCTGGCAGAACACGGATCCAGAGCCAGCTGGGCCGGTGTGATCTCGATATCGGAGATCTTCTTTCTGATAAACTGGAACGCGTACTCGTCTCCTCCCGCCTCCAGCATCCGGACTTCATTCTCGTCGTATGCCAGGATATTCTGGTCATAGAGGGCGAGGCAGAGTTCCTTTCCGGATACGGTGCCGTTGTTTACGAGATACCGGAAGATCTTCTTTGTGAAGGCCGCATCGTTCTGCAGGTCATCCAGCACATACTCCACGATGGTCCGGTAAATGCTGTCCGCGTCGGAATATCTGGACTCGATCTTTAACTTTGTCGTGTCGATCCAGCTCTCAGCGATTCCATCGTACAGGTAATCCCTGAGGCTGATGGAATCGTCTTTCCATGCCTTGTAGGTGTCGGACTCCTGGTCGATCTTATCCGTCTTGATGATCTGACGTTCGGAAAGCAGCGTGTAGATATACTGCATATAGGCAAACATATCTTCCGGCAGGTCCACCATCTTTCTTGCGGATCCGTCCGTGAGCTCGCTCCTGATCTGAGCCAGGATCTGCTCTCTCGACTGACTGTATTTCGCGTAAATATTTTTCTCTGTCTGGGATGCCTCCGGCGCGGAGAACGCAGAAAGATCCAGAACATTGTTGTTGATCAGCTGATAGTAAACATCCTTCACCGGAATCGGGATATTCGCCGCTTTCTTGTAATCGTTGTCATCCAGGTCACGGTTTACAAGCTTGTCCGTGATGATACCGGCGAGCTGCTGTTCCAGAATATGGTACACACCGATCTGAAGATCACGGTCCAACGTCAGGTAGATGTCATGTCCGGCCTCCGGCTCCGTCCTCTTAACAACCTCCAGGATCCGTCCCATACTGTCCACATACATGGTCTGGGAACCTTTCTTGCCCTGAAGTTCCGTCTCCATGGACGCTTCAATTCCGGTCTTACCCACAAGGTCTGTCAACTCGTAATCCGGGTTCGTCTCCCGCAGTTTTTCGAGCTCATCATCCCAGACTTTTCCGATATAGCCGATGATCGGCGCAAAATATACACTATCATTGTATACACGGATCGTGGATTCCTCGATTTCTGCACCCTTTAAGTTTCCGGAGTTTTCCAGGATATCCGTCATGGTCTCCTTGCTGACATCGGAGGCGATCGTCGTGGACTCATATTTCCGGTATGCAGTGAGTCCCATCGTGTAGCGGATGTTGATGATCCCGAGAGCTTCCTCGTCGGTGAACTCGATAGGAGCTCCGTTGTCATCCTTCAGCTGGTCAAGACCGTAGTACTTCACCCTGTCGTCAAAGACTTCCCTCGCCGTCACATCGGAAGGATATTTTCCTTCCGCGTCATCCAGCTCGTCCGTCTTTTTTAATCCGTAGTAATCGCTCAGGAAACGTCTTCTTGCCGTCTCACTGGTTGTCGTGAAGATCATCTCGCCGGAGGAATCATATCCAATGGAAAAATCACCTTCCACGCTCTCGCCATGGCGGTTCAAAATCCGGACAAGCTCTAAAAGCATCCGGTTTCTGTCATTGGATCTCTTGTAATCTCCGTTATCCTGAAGCGTCACATTGTACGACAGTTTATTATATGCAAGAACATTCCCGTTTCTGTCATAAATATTTCCACGGGTACCGGTAAGACTGATCTTTTTCTCCGTCTTTGCCATATAGTTTTCCTGGAACTGCTCTCCCTCAATGATCTGCAGCTTGAACAGGCGCATGCCCAGGATCGCATAAAGGCCCACAAATACCACCGACAGGATCACAAGTCTTGACGACAGCAGCTTTTTCAAAAACTCTTTCAGGATCTCAGAAAAATCGTTAAACAATCGTTGTGTCTCTCCTTTTTTCCATCTCTTCCAGTTTGCGGCTGATATACAGGAACAGCCGGTACAGGATCAGTGTTGTCACAACGGTGAAGATCGTCTCCGGCAGGATAATATTGATAAAATAATAACCGAAATTCAATCTTCCCCGCACCAGGAAGCCGAATACATAAAGATAGAAATTATAAAATACTTCGTTCAGCGCCGAAAGCACCAGCGGCAGCGTAATATAGTCCTCATAATAGTATTTTGTACAGATTCCGTTTACATAGCCCATCCAGATAAAGACAAGCGTATGGAACCCCAAAGGACCTCCGGATGACAGATCCATCAAAAGTCCTACGATCAGACCGTAGCCCATCCCCCATGCGCTTCCCCTGATAAATCCAAAGGAGAACACCAGGATCACCATGAGGTTTGGGTATACCGCCAGGAACGGCAGCAGCGGGAAAATACAGGTCTGCACGATAAATGCCAGGATCACCAGCAGAAAACTCGCGATGATCCGCTTCATATTGCTATTCATTGATCTCCGGCCCCGCATCCTTTAAGTCTGTGATCACCAGGACCTCCTGAAGTCTGTCGAATCTCGCGGCAGGGATCAGGTATCCCGATTTCGTCAGGTTGTCGTTGTAATCCACCGTGATGTCCGTCGCATACCCCACGAGGATCCCCGGCAGGAACTTTCCGCTGATATTAGAGGTGACGATCATGTCGCCGTCCTTGATATCATCGTCCTTTTCCATGTAAGAAAGCTTTAAGCGGCCCTCTTTAAAGAGCTGCAGATCACCTGCCACGATGCAGGAGTCCCCGGACTGCTGTGCCATGGCACTCACACGGCTGGAATCATCAATGATGGAGCGGACCGTGGCGTAGTTCGCGCCCACGTCTGTGACGATGCCAACAAGACCGCCGCCTGCGATGACATTCATGTCCTCCTTGATTCCGTCATCAGACCCTTTGTCGATGCGAAATACGGAAAACCAGGAGCTGGAGTCCTTTGCGATGATCCGGGCACCGATCTTATGGTACTGCATGTACTCCTGATCCAGCTCGTAGAGGCTTCTTAAACGCTCTAACTCAAACTGTTCGGAGCGGAGTCTCGTGTTCTCCTCCGTCAGTTCATCCACTCTCGTCTTTAAGGTCTCATTCTCCGCCAGTGCCGTCTTAAGCTTTCCGACACTGCTCAGTTCATTGTAGAGGCCGCCGCCAACCCGGTTCACGCCGGACTGGATCGGCACCAGCACATAGCCCACCGCGGTTCTCAGCGGGTTTAAGATGCTTCCCTTGATGGTCGTGATTCCGATCATGCAGACGCAGAGAAGCGACAGTCCAAATAGAAAATATTTCGTATTGTTTTTCATGTTTCAAAAATTCCCCGTTCTCTAAGGCTCACATAGGAATTATCTCCGATAATGATATGGTCTAAAAGCGGGATTCCCATGAGTTTCCCTGCTTCCCGGACCCGTTCTGTGAAGAGGCAGTCTTCCCGGCTGGGTGCCGGGTCCCCGCTGGGATGGTTGTGGAGCAGGATGATCCCGCAGGCCCTGAAGCGCAGCGCCTCGATATAGATCTCCCGCGGTGTCGCGCAGGATGCATTCACCGTTCCCCTGGAGACTGTAATGTCCCTCAACAGAATATTTTTCGTGTTCAGGAGCAGAAGCTTTAAGTTCTCCTGCTCTAAATGGCGCATTTCCTCCATATAAAAAGCCGCCACTTTCGACGGTGCGTCAAAGACGATGGTCTTCTCCGATGCCGCCGCCTTCCAGATTCTGGCGGAGAGTTCTCCGATACAGGCAAGCTGGATCGCCTTCACCTCACCGACACCGCGGATCTCCTTATAGTCTTCCACTGTTCCATGGAGAAGTCCTGCGAGTCCCGGCGGATTTCCGGCATTTAAGATTTCCTCCGCCATGTCCCGCACCGGGATATTTTTCGTCCCGGAGCGCAGGATCACGGAGAGAAGTTCCGCGTCCGAGAGGGATACCGGACCTTTCTCCAGCACCTTCTCATAGGGGCGTTCTGAGATCGGAAGCCCCTTCATTGTCTTTCCATTTTTCTTTTCCATACTGACATTCCGCCTTTCCTGTCTCTCCAAGTACACGATACGGCAGATGTCCCCTTTTCCTACAGAAAATGGTAAATTAAAATTGCAATGATCACGCCGATGATGCTCGCCATCGTGATCCGGATGCTGAGTCCGAATGTGATCACGAGGATCCCGAGGTTAAGGATCAGTGGATCGTTAAGACCAAAGGATTCTCCAAAATTCAACCAGGAAAGTCCCGGCACCTTCGCTGTCATCTCCCCGATAAAGCCTCCCAAAACGATTCCGGAAAGCAGAAGGAGAAGCAGCGCCCAGGAACTTTTACTCTTCATACTGTTTCATTCCTCTCGATCGCTGGAACTGCGCATGATCGTCAGTCCCGGCGGCTGTTTGTTTCGCCTATGCAGGAAATTTTAGCATATTTCACGCCCAAAAACAATGAGTTAAGAAAAAGTTCACACTCTTACAGTGTCACGATCCCTGCATCCACTAACTTCTGAAGGGACATTAAGATACCGAGCTTCGCATGATACCATGTGAGTCCGCCCTGGAAGTATACCGCGTACGGCGGCTTGATCGGACCGTCTGCGGAAAGTTCGATTGAGGACCCCTGAACGAACGCTCCTGCTGCCATGATGACATCAGAATCGTATCCCGGCATCGCCCACGGCTCCGGAGTCACGAAGCTGTCCACCGGCGCTGCCGCCTGGATGCCCTCGCAGAACTTGATGACGCCTTCCGGTGTTCCGAAGGTGATGGCCTGGATGATATCGTGACGACTCTCAGTGCCGTTCGGAACGACGCCGAAGCCCAGCTTCTCGTACACGTTTGCTGCGAAAATCGCGCCCTTTAATGCACCCGCAACAACGGTCGGAGACAGGAAAAGTCCCTGGTAGAGAGACTGGCTGACACCGAGGCTGGCACCAACCTCTTTTCCGAGACCCGGAGCTGTCAGGCGGTATGCCGCCCGCTCCACGCAGTCCCTGCGTCCGACGATGTAGCCGCCGATCGGGGCAAGTCCGCCGCCCGGGTTCTTAATTAAGGAACCGACGATCATGTCTGCTCCCACATCTGTCGGCTCCATCTCCTCCACGAACTCGCCGTAGCAGTTATCTACCATGCAGATCACATCCGGCTTGATAGACTTGATAAAGGAGATCAGCTCGCCGATACGCTTTACGGATAAGGTTGGTCTTGTGGCATATCCCTTGGAGCGCTGGATCTCGATGAGTTTTGTTCGCTCATTGATAGCTTTTTTGATGTTCTCAAAGTCGAAATCACCGTTCGGAAGAAGATCCACCTGGCTGTAGGTAATGCCGAACTCCTTTAAGGAACCGACAGAATCACGGATTCCGATGACTTCCTCTAAAGTATCGTACGGTTTTCCTACCGGGGAAAGGATCTCATCACCCGGGCGGAGATTTCCGGAAAGAGCAATGGTAAGCGCATGGGTTCCGGAGATCAGCTGTGGGCGGACAAGGGCGTCCTCGCCGTGGAATGCCTTCGCATAGACTTCCTCCAACGTGTCACGTCCAAGGTCATTGTAGCCGTATCCCGTAGTTCCGGCGAAATGGATATCGCTGACTCTCGCCTCCTGCATGGCTTTAATGACCTTTAACTGATTGTATTCTGCTGTCTTATCGATGGCCTCGAAACGGTCGTGCAGGCTTTTCTCGATCTCTCTTCCATAATTTAAAACCTTCTCAGAGATTCCAAGCTCTCCGTACATCTTTATAAGTTCCATGATTTCTCCTTTTTTCTAACTGCCATAATGTTTCTTTCGCGCAGATCCTCAAGCATCCACACGAGGATCTTTTCTCTATCAAAATCAAAGTTTCCCTGATCCACCCAGGTAACTTCTTTTTCTCTCTTAAACCAGGTGAGCTGGCGCTTCGCGAAGTGTCTGGTGTCGCGCTTAATGATGTAGACCGCCTCATCTAAGGAGATCGTTCCATCCAGGGCATCCAGGATCTCTTTGTATCCAAGCCCCTGCATGGACACCATATCTCTCGTGCAGCCCATCTCCTTCAACTTTTCCACTTCCGCCAGCAGGCCGTTCTTCATCATGAGATCCACCCGCAGGTCGATCCTCTGATACAGGCGTTCGCGATCCATGTTCAGTACATAGTAAGCGAAGTTGTATGGCGATTCTTTCTGCCGCTCCGCCTCGTTATGTTCGGATATCTTTGTCCCGGTTTTCTTGTAAAACTCCAGGGCGCGGATTACACGCTTCACGTTGTTCTCGTGGATCGCCTCTGCGGACTCCGGGTCCACTTCCTTTAACATATCGTGAAGGCAGGACGCGCCTTTTTCTGCCGCCAGACACTCCAATTCTTCCCTGTATCCCGTATCACTGTCATTTTCCGTAAAATCGATATCGTTCACCAGTGCCTGGATATAAAAGCCGGTGCCTCCAGCGATGATCGGGATATGTCCGGCGGCGTAGATCTCCTCCATGGCCTGCTTTGCGAGTCTCTGGAAAACGACCACGTTAAATTCATCCCACGGATCCAGAACATCGATCAGGTGATGTCTGACACCGTCCATCTCCTCCTTCGTCACCTTTGCGGAACCGATATCCATGTGGCGGTACACCTGCATGGAATCGGCGCTGATGATCTCGCCGCCGACCTTTTTCGCGAGTTCCACCGACAGGGCGGTCTTTCCGGACGCCGTCGGCCCGGTGATTATGATCAAAGGCTTTTTCATTATATGATCCTCTTGAATTTCTTTTCCATCTCATATTTGCTGATCGCGACGATCGTCGGTCTTCCGTGCGGGCAGTTATATGGATTCTCCAGTTTTAACAGTTCATCGATGAGCTTATCCGCTTCGGCGAAGGACAGCTCGTTGTTTCCCTTTACCGCCGCCTTGCAGGACATGGTGGCGATCCGGTCGTAGATGGACTCCACATTCTTTCCCATACTCTCATCGGAGAGTCCGTCGATGAGTTCCATCAGAAGGTCCTTTTTCGCCAGGGAGAACAGATTGTCCGGCACCGCCCGCACCGCGTACTCGTTTCCGCCGAAAGGCTCGATCTCGAAGCCAATGTCCGTAAACACCTTCATGTGGCGTTTTAAGAGATCCGCCTCCTGTAAGGAAAGTGTCAGGATGATCGGCGGGCTCACGAGCTGGGAGGTGTATTCCCTCGTCTTTAGGGACGCGAAGTTCTTCTCGAAGAGGACCTTCTCGTGGGCGGCATGCTGGTCGATAATGTAGAGACTGCCGTCGTACTCCACAAGCCAGTAAGTCTCGAAAACCTGACCGATCAGACGGTGGCGCTTTCTCGCGGTTTCCGAGAGAAGGCGGTTGTCGAACATCTCCATCTGCTTAGGAGGCGCTTCCTTCTTTGCCAGAGGTGCTTCTTTCTCAGCCGGGACCGCTTTCTTCGCAGCCAAAGCCGCACCTGTCGTCTCCGGAGCTTTCTCTTCCAAATCCGCAGGCATCGCTGCCGCTCCTGTCTCGTTTGGCTGCTGTGCCTGTGCGCGTTCCGGCGGCAGTTCCCTTGTCAGCGGTTTCGGCGGCAGGATCCATTCGCTCTTCTGCTTCTTCTCCCCGTAGGCCGGTCGTTCCTCGCGGATGCCCATGGCTTCCATGCGCCGGTGCTCAAAAGGTTCCGGACCGCGGGCGTTCTTTACGGGCTCACTCATCCCGCTTCCCGGGATCGGATTTCCCGCCGCGGCAGTCTCTTTTTTCTCAAGCTCGCGCTCTTCCCGCTCCGACATGAGGCTCACGTTCGGAATCAATTCTTTCCCGGAAAGGGCGTCCACCACCGCCTGGCAGATCACCCGGTACATGTTCTCACCGTCCTTGAAGCGAAGCTCCATCTTTGACGGATGTACGTTCACATCGATAAACTCCGGCTCCACGGTGAGGTGCAGCAGCGTGAAGGGATATTTGTGCTGCATCATATAGCTCTTGTACCCGTCCTCGATGGCCTTGGACACGAGTCCGCTCTTAATGTACCGCCCGTTGATGAAATAATTCTCAAAATTTCTGTTTCCCCGGGCGATCACCGGCTTTCCGATAAATCCGGAGATCTTCACGATTCCGTTTGACACCTCCACCGGGAGAAGGTTTGCCGCGATCTCCCTCCCGTAGACGGTGTAGATAATGTCTTTCAGGTTGTGATTCCCCGAGGTGTGGAGACGGCTCTGGTTATTCACGATAAGCCGGATGGAGATCTCTGGGTGGGACAGGGCGATCTTTTCCACGAGATCCGCCACGTGTGCCCCTTCCGTGGTCTCCGTCTTCAAAAATTTCCGTCTGGCAGGTGTGTTGAAAAAGAGGTTCCTGGAGATAAATGTGGTTCCGTCCGGCGCGCCGATCTCCTCAAGGCCTTTCTCCTCGCCGCCTTCGATCCTGTATCTGGATCCCGTGAGGCTGCCAGAGGTCTTTGTGATCAGTTCCACCTGAGAGACGGCCGCGATACTGGAAAGTGCCTCGCCACGGAATCCAAGGGAAGAGACCGTGAGCAGATCTTCCGCTGTCCGGATCTTACTGGTGGAGTGGCGAAGAAACGCTAACGGAAGCTCTTCCTTCTTGATCCCGCATCCATTGTCCGTGATCCGGATAAACCCGATACCGCCCTGACGGATCTCCACGGTGATCGCCGTGGAACCGGCATCAATGGCGTTTTCCATTAACTCTTTCACCACGGAAGCAGGCCGCTCCACAACCTCTCCCGCAGCGATCTGGTTGATCGTACTCTGATCCAGCACCTGAATCGGCATAGTCTCTCTCCCTCTCTTTCATATTTTACCCTCGCTGGTATTTGTCTTTCATGCCGTTTCATGCGAAAACCCGCACCCACAAGGTTTTTTCGTATCATTACTGCCAGCGGTTCTTAAGCTTCGTCTGCAGTCTGTACAGCGTATTCAACGCATCGATCGGGGTCATGCTGGAAAGCTCCAGATCCCCGAGTTCCTTTATGATATCGTCATCCTTCACCGTATCGAAGATCGACATCTGGTTGAGATCCACCTCGTCCGGCTTTGCCACCGCCTTGTGCTGCGGGGACGCACTCATCTGGGCGATCTCCTTTGCCTGGGCCGTGATGTCGGCGCTGGCAAGCTCCTCCACGAGTTCCTTCGCACGGGCGATGACCGGCTCCGGTACTCCCGCAAGCTTCGCTACCTGGATTCCGTAACTCTTGTCTGCTCCGCCCTTTACAATCTTTCTGAGGAACACGATATCGTCCCCCTGTTCCTTAACGGCGATACAGTAGTTGTTAACTCCGCTTATGGTTCCCTCAAGTTCCGTGAGCTCATGGTAATGAGTCGCAAACAATGTCTTCGCGCCGAGGATCTTCGGGTTGCTGATGTGCTCGATGACCGCCCAGGCAATGGACAGGCCATCGAAGGTACTCGTACCTCGGCCGATCTCATCGAGGACAAGAAGACTGTTCTTTGTGGCGTTTCTCAGGATATTCGCCACCTCTGTCATCTCAACCATAAACGTACTCTGGCCGGAAGCCAGGTCATCGGAGGCGCCGACTCTCGTAAAGATCCTGTCGCAGATTCCAATGTTAGCCTCGTCTGCCGGGACAAAGCTTCCGATCTGTGCCATGAGGACGATGAGGGCTGTCTGTCTCATATAGGTGGACTTACCGGCCATGTTCGGTCCCGTGATGACGGAGATCCTGTTCTTTCCATTGTCCAGATATGTATCGTTTGCGACAAACAGACTGTCCTTGATCATCTTCTCAACCACCGGATGGCGTCCGTTCTTGATGTTGATAACGCCTTTTTCGTTGATCTTCGGCTTCACATAGTTATTTCTCATGGACACCGTGGACAGGGATGTGAACACGTCAATGCCCGCAATAGCCTTCGCGGTACTCTGGATCCGCAGGACTTCCGCCGCGATCTGATCACGCACGTCGCAGAACAGGTCATACTCTAAGGTGTAGAGGCGGTCCTCCGCGCCCATGATGATGTCTTCCAGCTCTTTCAGGCGGTCTGTGGTGTACCGCTCTGCGTTTGTCAGCGTCTGTTTACGGATAAAGTACTCCGGAACTAAGTCCTTGAAGGAGTTCGTCACCTCAAAATAGTAGCCGAACACCTTGTTGTACTTGATCTTCAGATTTTTAATCCCTGTCTTTTCCTTCTCCTCCGTCTCAAGATCCGCCAGCCATGCCTTCCCCTCAGTCTTCGCCTTCCGGTACTTGTCGGCTTCCTCGCTGTATCCGTCCTTGATGATGTTTCCCTCGCGGACCGTGATCGGCGGCTCGTCGACAATGGAGCGGTCGATCAGCTCATAGAGGTCCCGGAGCGGGTCCAGGTCCTCATTCATCTTTTTTAAGAGCTCGCAGGAGAATTCTCCGAGAATATCTTTGATATACGGCAGCATCTCCAGGGAATTCTTAAAGGAGAGAAGGTCTCTCGGGTTCGCTGTCTTGTAACTGATGCGGCCCATGAGGCGTTCCAGGTCGTAGACGGAATTTAAGTATTCCCGGATCTCCTCCCTGGAAATATAGTTCATGTTCAGTTCCTCGATGGCCTGCTGACGGCGCTCGATCTCCTCTTTATCGATCAGCGGCTGTTCAATAAAAGAACGGAGAAGTCTCGCTCCCATGGCCGTCTTTGTCTTATCGAGAACCCAGAGCAGGGATCCGCGCTTCTGTTTTTCCCTTAAGGTATCAACTAACTCCAGATTTCGTCTCGTGGAGGTGTCGATCATCATGAACTGACCTGTCGTATACGGTGTGATCTTCGTCAGATGGGACAGGTCATTCTTCTGCGTCTCATAGAGGTACTGAAGAACAGCACCGGAGGCGATCATTCCGTTCTCGTAGTCGCCCAGGCCCAGTCCTTCCAGACTCATCACATGGAAGTGCTCTTTTAAGATCTTTCTGCAGTCATCGTCCGAGAAAAACCTGTTTTCCAGGGCGGTCACGGCAAAATGATACCGTTCTTTTAACTCATCCATGTCCAGCCCGGACATAAAGAGTGCCTCGTTGCACACGAGCTCCGACGGTGTGAACTTATTGATCTCATCAAGCAGTGCCCGCTCGCTCGTCACTTCTGTAACAAAAAAATCGCCGGTCGTAATATCGACCGTCGCAATTCCGTAATTGTTTCCAGTATACACAACCGCCATCAGGTAGTTGTTCTTTGTCTCATCCAGGGCCTGGGAGCTCGTGATGGTTCCCGGTGTCACAACGCGGATGACTTCGCGCTTTACGAGGCCCTTTGCGAGCTTCGGGTCCTCCATCTGCTCCGCGATAGCGACCTTATAGCCTTTCTGGACAAGTCTCGTGAGATAACCTTCCACCGCGTGGAATGGCACACCGCACATCGGTGCCCGCTCTTCCAGGCCGCAGTCCTTTCCCGTCAGTGTCAGTTCCAGTTCTCTTGAAACCGTCTTGGCATCCTCAAAAAACATCTCGTAGAAATCACCCAACCGGTAAAAAAGGATACAGTCCGGATACTGTTTTTTTGTTTCGAGATAATGTGTCATCATTGGTGAAATCTGTCCCACGTCTTTTCTCCTATTCCTTAACATGCCCACAGCGCCCGAAGCACTCGGCTCCGGGCGTCACATGTGTTTCATCTTATTTTACAAGAGATCCCATATAGTAGAATCCCTTTGCCTCGTCTAAGGAGACATCAACGATCTTTCCGATCAGAGATGCGTCTCCAGCGAAATGTACGACTGTGTTGTTGGAAAGTCTTCCTGTCACAAAGCCTGCCTCGTGAGTATCGATCTCCTCCACAAGGACTTTTTGTACTGTTCCCTCGTGGCGCTTTACGACCTCAGCCGCGATGTCCTGGACCTCCTTAAGCAGGCGGTCGAAACGGTTCTTTACCACGTCCTCCGGAACCTGGTTTGGCATAGCAGCCGCCGGTGTTCCGGTACGTTTGGAGTAGATGAAGGTGAAAGCACTGTCGTAACGCACTTTTCTCACCACATCCATGGTCTCCTCGAAGTCCTCCTCTGTCTCTCCCGGGAATCCCACGATGATATCGGTGGTCAGGGAAATATCCGGCATCGCCGCACGGAGCTTCTCCACCAGGGCGAGGTACTGTTCCTTCGAGTATTTGCGGTTCATCCTCTTCAAGATCTCACTGCTGCCAGACTGAAGCGGAAGATGCAAATGGCTGCAGATCTTTTTGGAGTTCTTCATGGTATCGATGAGTTCATCGGAGAGATCCTTCGGATGAGAAGTCATGAAGCGGATCCGCTCAAGTCCCTCGATCTTTTCCACTCTTCTCAGGAGTTCCGCAAATGTGATTGGCTGTTCCAGGTTCTTTCCGTAGGAGTTGACGTTCTGTCCCAGAAGCATGACTTCCACGACACCGTCAGCTACAAGACCCTCGATCTCCTTGATAATATCTTCCGGCTCTCTGCTTCTCTCGCGTCCGCGCACATACGGCACGATGCAGTAGCTGCAGAAGTTGTTGCAGCCGAACATGATGTTGACACCAGATTTGAACGGATACTTTCTCTCGATCGGGAGTTCCTCCACGATCTCGTTTGTTCCTTCCCATACATCGACCACCATCTTCTTCTCCATGAAGCGCTCGTAGAGCAGCTCCGCAAGCTTGAAGATATTGTGGGTTCCGAAGATCAGGTCCACATGGCGGTAGCTCTTCTTGATCTTTGAGACTACCTCCGGCTCCTGCATCATGCAGCCGCAGAGAGCGATCATCATATCCGGGTTCTTTCTCTTTACACCGCTTAAATATCCAAGGCGGCCATAAACCTTTAAGTTCGCGTTCTCACGAACGGTGCATGTATTGTAGAGGACGAAATCTGAATTCTCATCGGTTCCCTCCTCATAACCGGCTTCCTTTAAGATTCCAAGGAGTTTTTCGGAGTCTCTGGCATTCATCTGGCACCCGAAGGTGTTGATAAAACAGGTGAGCGGACGGCCTTTTTTCGCGCTCTCCGCCTCCACGAGCTTCTTCACCTGTTCCATAAAGTACTGCTGTCTCGCAGGTTCCTCTGTCGGGGCACCTGCGATAATATTTTTATCTGTCATTCTGATATTTCTCCAACTATTTTTATAAACCTTTATGTTCAGCCGTTCTCTTTTTGGCATAAACGTCCCTGGCTGAACTGTCCCGAATGATTATACCCAAGATTCCCCGAAAATGCAACCTTGTTGTTTTGTAGCTATTCAGTACCTTCATAGTTACGTGCAAAAATCCATTCCAGATCAGCTTCGCTGATGGGATTTTTGCCTTCCAGCCTATGTTTTCTTACGGTCAGCGCAGCAAGTGCGCAGACCTACTGAACAGTTACGTTGTTTTTTACTTCTCCGCCTATGACCAACGTCAGCGGAAATCCGCCGGAATGCTTTACAGCCTGTATTTCTATTTGCGGATCTGTCCATCCCCGTAAATAATATACTTCGTGGATGTCAGCGCCAGAAGTCCCATCGGTCCTCTCGCATGGAGCTTCTGGGTGCTGATACCGATCTCAGCGCCGAAGCCGAACTCAAATCCGTCAGTAAATCTCGTGGAGGCATTGACATAAACTGCCGCCGCATCCACCTCATTTAAGAATTTCTGGGCGTTCTCGTAGTCCTTTGTCACGATGGCCTCGGAATGTCCCGTATTGTACCGGTTGATATGGGCGATAGCCTCATCCACGGAGTCCACGATCTTGCAGGAAAGAATATAATCCAGGTACTCTTTTCCCCAGTCTTCCTCTGTAGCCGCCGTAAATTCCGGCACGATGGAGCGGGCCCCCTCGTCAGCGCGTATCTCCACGTTTTTCTCATCGAGACGCTTTTTCATCAGCGGCAGGAATTCCTTTGCGATCTTTCTATGTACCAAGGTGGATTCGCAGGCGTTGCAGACACCGATCCTCTGGGTCTTCGCATTAAAGATGATATCTAACGCCATATCGAAATCCGCGCTCTCGTCCACATAGATATGACAGTTTCCGGTACCCGTCTCGATCACCGGAACCGTGCTGTTCTCCACAACGGTACGGATCAGACCTGCCCCGCCTCTCGGGATCAGGACATCGAGATATCCGTTCATCCGCATGAACTCTCTCGCGGTCTCATGGCTTGTGTCCTCAATCAGGGAGATGGCATCCTCCGGGATTCCTTCCTTCTTTAAACCATTCCTGATCGCTGTTACGATGGCTTTGTTGGATTCCAGCGCGTCGCTGCCGCCGCGAAGGATCACAGCATTTCCCGTCTTAAAGCAGAGCGCAAAGGCATCTGCCGTAACGTTCGGTCTCGCCTCGTAGATGATTCCGATAACACCGAAGGGCACCCGTTTCTGGCCGATCAGGAGGCCGTTCGGGCGCCTCTTCATGGAGATCACCTCTCCCACCGGATCCTCGAGACCTACGACCTGGCGCATGCCCTCCACGATTCCCTCGATCCGCTTGTGGTTCAGCTCCAGGCGGTCCACAAGTCCCGGAGCCATTCCTCTTTCTTTCGCTTTTGCGACATCCGCCGCGTTGGCTTTTAAGATCTCATCCTCTTCATCCAAGATCTCCTGGGCCGCAGCCAGAAGTCCCGCGTTCTTTAAGTCTGTCCCCATTTTTCCGAGGATATAGGAAGTTTCTTTTGCTTTCTGTCCGATTTCTATTAACATGACTGTTTCCTCCCTGATTTATGAGCCTGATCATGCAATGTATCATACGGTATTTTCGGTCCAAAAAATATCAGTCTGTATGTTGTTACTTAATGCTGCACCGGATCACCCGTTTTTCTGTCACGATCATATCCACGCTCTTGTCATACGGCTCCGCCGGGAGCTCATGAAGGATCTGGAACTCGTATGCCAGGGCAATGGTCTTATGACCGGGATGCGTCTCCAGATACCGGTCATAATATCCGCCGCCTTTTCCAAGGCGGACGCCGTTTTCCGTAAATCCCATGCCCGGCACCAGGATCGGTGCTGTCGGAAAAATATACCTGGATTTCTGATGAAATTCCTGGTCCATCTTTTCCGAAGCTATTTCCGAATGGTACTCCTCTGCGCTCCGGCATCCGTTCTTAGGCTCCATAATGTGAAACGCGCCCTCAGTGAGATCATCCTCTGAGTCAGTCACGAAAAACTCCATTGTCTCACCCATGACTCTTGGAAGGCAGACAATGCATTTTTTCTTCCAAAGCTCTTTTAAGATCTCCGCAGTCCCAGTCTCCCAGTTTAAAGACGCATATCCGTAAACTGCCCCGGCATCAGTGACCGCGGGAAGAGTCAGGACCCGCTCCGCGATCTGGCAATCCAGAATCTCTTTTTCTTCCTCCGGCAGTGACCTTAACTGGTCTCGTATTTCTTTTCTAAGATCAGCTTTCTGTTTTTCCAACATTTCCGTATTTCTTTCCAAGATCTGTCACGGAGCCATCCTTCTCAACGATGGAGATATTGTTTAAATGGCCTCTGAGGCTCGCCTTGATATCGGCAACATACTGTTTTCTCAAAGCTGCCTGTTCCTCTTTTTCCGCGTCCGTAAGTCCTACGGCCTGGGATTTATGGTAAAGCTCATTGATTCTGTCGATCTGTTCCTGTTTCATATTTGTTTCTCTTGTCCTCTCAGTTTCTTTTCAGAGCCCATATTACGCGTGAATGCTCTGGATATAATCCAACAGCGCAAATTCACTGCTCTTATTCGCTTTAAAGAGCGTTCCGATCTCCTCGCCCTTTAAGATCCGCCACATAACTTCCAGATCGTCCGCGTTGGCGATCACCATGTCGGCTCCGCTCTCCGTCGCGATCTTTGCCGCATGGAGCTTCGTCGCCATTCCACCGGTTCCCACGTCACTTCCTGTGGTTCCCTTACCCATAGCCATAAATTCATCGGTAAGATCATCCACCTGGCTGATGAACTTCGCGTCCGGGTTTTTCTTCGGATCGTCGGTGTAGAGGCCGTCGATATCGGAGAGAAGGAATAGCAGGTCGCCTTCCACGAGGGCTGCAACGATGGCAGACAGTCTGTCGTTATCACCGAATTTAATTTCATATGTAGATACGGTATCGTTCTCATTTACGATCGGCACCGTTCCGAGCTTTAAAAGTTCATTGAACGTGTTCTTCGCGTTCGTGCGGGAGGTATCATCCAGGATCGTCGCCTTTGTGATCAGGATCTGTGCCGCAGTCTGGTTGTACTCGGAGAAAAGCTTCTGGTACACCATCATGAGACGTGCCTGGCCCACAGCTGCGTATGCCTGTTTCTCGGCAACCGTCTCCGGTTTCTTTCCGCCGAGAGTCTGGCGTCCTGTGGCGATGGCACCGGAGGAAACAAGGATCACTTCTTTTCCCATGCCTCTCATGTCACTGATGATGCGGACAAGCTTCTCGATCTTTGCAAGATTCAGATCGCCTGTCTCCGCGTGTGTCAGTGAAGAAGATCCGATCTTGATCACGATTCTCTTTTTATCTTTTAATAATTCTCTCTCTGTCATATGAAAAGTCTCCTTTCAGCGGAATCCTCAGTGCTATTTAACGCACTGCTGACTGTTTACGTTTGACTACCTGACCGCCGCATATCGCTTTATGATCTCTTCCGCAACCTTCAGGCCGTCCATGGCCGCCGATGTGATCCCCCCGGCGTACCCGGCTCCCTCGCCGCATGGATAAAGCCCTTTCAAACTGCTCTGAAGGCTCTCATCGCGGCAGATCCTGAGCGGTGATGACGTACGGCTCTCGATTCCCGCAAGGACAGCATCGGCACGGTCAAACCCTTTGATCCGTCTTCCGAACTGTTCCATTCCTTCCAGAAACGCTCCGTTTAAGGCCTCTGGCATCAGCTCCCGCAAGTTCGCGAAGGAGAAACCTCCGCAAAACACAGGATTTACGTCTCCCAGGGCCACCGTCGGTCGGTTCGCGGCGAAATCGCCGTAGAGCTGGATCGGGATCTTTCCTCCGCCGAGGGCGAACGCACGCTCTTCCAGGCTTCTCTGGAACGCGATGCCGCCCAAAGGTCCTGCTTCCGGGAAATCCGCCGGGGTGATGGCCACAATCAGGGCACTGTTCGCGATACCGCTGTCTCTCTTAAAATTGCTCATTCCATTGACAGCGAGATGTCCCTTTTCTGAGGACGCGTTCACCACCATTCCGCCCGGGCACATGCAGAATGAATACACACCGCGGCCACTGGTGGTCTTTGCCGTCACTTTATAGGGCGCCGCTCCGAGCTTTCCGGCGTCCTCCATTCCATACTGGTTCTTATTGATCTGCGCCTGGGGGTGCTGGATCCGGAGTCCCACCGCGAACGGCTTCGGTTCCATAAAGACCTTCATCCGATCAAGCTCCGCGAACAGGTCTCTCGCACTGTGTCCTACGGACAGGATCACATGATCTGTCTCAATCACAGCGCCATCTGCAGTCATCACGCCGGTGACTCTTCCATTCTCTTCCAGAATTTTCGTGACTTCCATCCGGAAATGCACCTCTCCGCCGCCGGCGATGATCCGGTTTCTTATATTTTTAACCACACCCCGCAGCACATCTGTTCCGATATGTGGGGCATGGTCGTAAAGGATCGAAGGATCGGCTCCCATCTCCACAAACGTGGAGAGAACTTTCCCGTTTCTTCCCGAGGTATCCTTTACCAGTGTATTTAACTTTCCGTCGGAGAATGTTCCGGCTCCGCCCTCTCCGAACTGGACGTTGGATCGGATATCCAGGGCCTCATCCCCGTTCTTCCAGAAATCTTCTACTCTTTTCGTCCTCTCCTCCACGGCATCTCCCTGCTCCAAAAGGATAGGAGCGCAGCCGTTCTCGGAGAGTGCCAGGGCCGCGAACATTCCGGCAGGACCGGCGCCGATGATCACCGGGCGCTTTTTCATTTCCGCAGTTCCGTGCTCCGGGTACGCATATGGACGGAAGCCTTCGGCCCGGATGTTCTGGTTCGCCGCCTTTTTGATGACAGTACCTTCTCTTTTACTGTTCGCGAGCATCACATCTACAATATAGCTGAATAACAGCTGCGGCTTCTTTCTCGCGTCGATGGATCTATGGACGATCCTGATCTCCCCGATCGCCGATTCATCGACTTTTAGAAGCTTTGCCGCCTTTTTCTTTATGGCCTCTTCCCCGTGGTCCACGGGAAGTGTGAGCTGATTGATCCGGATCATATGTATGTTTTTTCCTTTCCTGTTTTCCCTGGGTCCTGTTTCCCTCCGCACCGGAAAACGTCATCGTTTTTCCTGCTGCACGGCTGTTTTTTAAATACCCGGGAACGATTCCTGCTGCCACATGGCATCCGGCTGCGTACCCGGAGGACCATGCCCACTGTAAATTATATCCGCCGCAGATTCCATCTACATCCAGGAGCTCCCCGACTATATAAAGGCCGGGAACACGTTTCGACTGCATGGTCTCCGCTTCTATCTCTGCCGTGTCGACACCACCGGTGCAGATCTGGGCCTGTTCAAAGGAATTTGTCTCCTTCACCGGGATCTTAAATTCCCGGATCGTGGCACCCAGACGTTCCAGCTCCTCCGATGTCAGAAGACCCGCTTTTTTGTCCGTCTGGATCTTCGCCGCCTTCAAAAGCACCGACGCTAATTTCTTATTAAAAATACCGCTTAAAAAGTCCTCCGCCGTTTCCCCGGAAAGGACTTCCCGCTGTTCTCTCAAGAGATACCGGACCTTCGTCTCATCAAGATCCGGCAGAAAATTTAAAGATGCCAGAACTTTCTTTTTCTGGTCCAGCAGTTTTGCGGCGTACCGGCTCACCTGAAATACCGGAATGCCGGAGATTCCGTAGTCTGTAATCTGCAGTTCCCCGCGGTCCTTTGCTGCCGTCTTTCCATCCGCCGTCTGGATGCTCACAAGGGCATCCACCCGGACACCGGACGCTTTTGGGAGAAGATCTCCCTCACAGCGGAGCTGTACGAGCGCCGGGAGAGGCTTTATGATCCGGTGTCCGAACTGCTTCGCCAGCTCATAGCCGCTACCGTCGGATCCGGTAGCCTTTGCTGCCTTCGATCCACAGGCGAGGATCAGGAAATCCCCTGTGAAGGTTCCCAGATTCGTTGTGACCTCAAAGTGTTCTTTTTTTCTTCCCGCCTTTTCCACTTCGCACCCGGTGACGATCTTAACGCCGGCTCTTTTCGCACCCCTTAAAAGTGCATCCAGAACCGTCTGCGCCTGACCGGACATAGGGTAGACATATCCGCCGCGGTCCATGGTCAGGACTCCGAGATTCCGAAAGAACGCGACTGCTGCCTTCGGCGGGAAATTTCGGATCGCAGTCCCCCAAAAGCCCTTTTCATCGCTCCGGTAGAAGGACGGATCCATATAGAGGTTCGTCAGATTGCATTTTCCGTTTCCTGTGGACAGGATCTTCTTTCCCGGACGGGCCGTGTGCTCGATTACTGTAACAGCCGCGCCCTGCTCTGCCGCCGTGATCGCAGCCATAAGTCCCGATGCGCCGCCGCCGATAATGATTCCTTTCCGTCCTCTAAAGTTCTCCGCCATTCTTTTTCTCCCTGTCTCCGGTTTTTCCTGTGATCTGAGACCGATTTCCAGACTTTAAGACTACTGCCCCAGTATCAAACAATTTCGCCAAGTTTTCTCACAGTCAGCGCAGCAAATGCGCAGACCTGCCAGGCAATTACACAATTTTTATACTAGTATATCGACCTGACGCAAAAATTTCAAGTAGTAACTGTTCCGCATCTTACCCATTTCAGGCAAAAAGTACCTCAAATTGACTTTCTGGGCGAAATTTTAACTGCTGTAAGACTCCAGATAACTGAAAATTTCAGCCATTGTCGGAAACCAGATCCCCGTCATCAGCCGCTCCTGCTCCTCCGCCGGGAATTCCGCCAGGGGCATATGGGTGAAGAGGTCTGTGGTCTCCTGTCCTTTATCATAAACGATGAGATAACCTTCCTCCGCCACAAGGAAATACCGTTCCTCATCCTCCGCCACGGTCTGATTTTCAACCTGCTCCATATTCAAGACCACATGGATCTCCTCTTTTGTCTCCTTCGCAAATACCGGTTCCTCCACAGATTCCTGCATCTGTACCTCTTCCGCCCTCTGGGCTTCCTCCCCGACCGTCATGAGAAACAATGTGATCAAGCTCGCGGATGTCAGTAAGAAAAAGAAAAGAAAGCAGGATACATACTTTTTCATAGGAATATTCCTCCTTTAAAAGTATTATCTGCTTTCTTTTCTATTTTTAAACACATAAAAACCAAATTTTTGTCCATGCACTGACAGTCAGCTGTCCCGGTTTATTTCTGTACTTTCCGCCTCTACATCAGATGCAGTTTTCTGAACACTCTCAGGAGCTTCGTTCCGCCCGGCATCGTCTTTAACTCTGCCGCGGACAATGCCCCAAGCTTAATAAGCAGCACGCCATAAACAACTACTGCGATCATCATCGCAAACAACGTAGAAATCGCGTTGCTCTTCACCGCGAGATGCGCGAGCTGGTAGGAACCGAAGGTGAAGATTCCCATCACCGCGGAGGCGATCACCGGAATGATCACCGTTTTCTTCATCTCCTGCCGGTAGCCGAGAAGCTTCCGGATTGATCTCGCGTTCATCAAGACCATGAAGAGCGCGAACAGGATATTCGAGAATACCATGCTGTAGATTCCCATGTGGAATCCGAGAGCCATGATCTCCAGGGCGATCAGGTGAAGCACCAGGGAGATCACCGCGTGGAAGATCGGAAGGCGCATTTTATCGATGCCCTGAAGGATCGCGTTTGTGACCGTGGACACGGAGTAGAATACCACCGCAAGGGAACCGTAAATCGTCATCCGGATCGCCAGGGAATTATCCCCGGAGAACAAAAGGTTGTTTACCGGTCCCGCAAGCACCGTGAGTCCCACCGTAGACGGGATCGCAACGATACAGGAGAACCGGATCGCGGATGCCACGCGCCCTCTCACAAGTTTCTTATCTCCCATAGCCACCGCCCTTGATACGGACGGGATCAGAGAGGAAGAAAGGGCATTTGAGATCGCCATCGGCACGTTGATCAGCAGATGGTATTTTCCTGTATACACACCCCAGATGGAGGCAAACTCATCCCCCTGTCCGAGAGTCTTAAAATTGTACGCAAGGATTCCGTTGTCCAGCACGCTGTTTAAGTTGTAGATCGCGGAGCTCAAGATGACCGGAACTACCGTGAAGAACAGGATTCTTGTGATGTCCCTGTAGCTCTCCAGGATCTCCGTCTGGTCTCTCCTGATCTGGCGCTTTCTCATCTTTGCGCAGGCTGCAAATAAAAACAGCAGGAAGATCAATGCGGTAAACGCGCCCGCACCTGTACCGATGGTGCCGCCGGCAGCGCCCCAGGCGTTGGAATATCCGTCTCCCGTCTGATTCTTTAACACTTCTGTCTTTAACGCCTCGTTAAAGAGGAAGCTTCCCGCCGCAACGCTGACGATGGCGTTTACGATCTGCTCAAAGACCTGGGAAAAGGCGGTGGGCACCATGGTGCCCTGTCCCTGGAAATATCCGCGGAACACGCCGAGATAGGCCATGATCCATACCGTCGGGGCTAATGTCCTTAGCGCGAATGCCGCATAGGGCATAAAAAATACGTCTTTCGCGAAGAAATCAGCACCGAACCAGATCACCGCAGCCGCAAAGGCACCCACGATGGTGGCATAACAGAGCGCCGCGCGTAAGATTCTCGCTGCGTTCCGGTACTGCTTTCCCGCAAGTCTCGCGGAAACCATTTTCGACACAGCGAGGGGCAGGCTGTAGGATGAGAGAAGCAGTGCAATATTGTATACATTAAATGCTGTTCCGTAATATCCCATTCCTTCATCGCCGATGATGTTGATCATCGGAATACGGTAAGCGATTCCGATGATCCTCACGACGATAGATGCCACTGCCAGGATACTTCCCTGGACAACGAAATTGGATTCCTTTTTCTTTTTCTGTCTGTTACTTTCCATAAATCTCAGCTTTACTGTACCTGTCTGCGCCTACAATGCAGATCCAGGTCTTTCCTTTGTTAAGCATGACTTCCTTTCCTTCAGAGTCATAGTAGCGGGTCGGTCCGAAGTCCCCGTCCTTCTTCCAGGACACAGGAACGCACTTTCCGCCTGTAAATACATAACCCGCTCCACCCTTGTGAACGTTGATATTGAGATAATCGGTGCTGGCGTAATGTCCCCACTCCACATACTGGAAAATGACATTATTGACCGCAATCTGCCCGCCGTCGCCGTTGTGCTTTCCGCCGTACTGGAAACGGTGATACTTTCCGTCACTCTCATTGTACTCGAACCACGGATTATTCATCGTGTAGGACGGGTAGAACTTGTACGCGTCCTTCGCGTCGGATTCCGCCGGGACATACGCATTCTTCGAGAACTGGAAATGTCCCGTGTAGGTATCGCTGTAGGAAGTGCGGTAGCCCAGCTGGCCGATGGTCTTATTTAATTTCGCGCCACTTGTATAGGCGTTATGCGGTGCCTTCTTGTCCTTTGTGCGGTAGAACGCATTTCCGCCTGTGCCATCGACACCGTTGATGTTGTCCACATTTTTCAGATACGGAACTGCGAAGGTGCTCTGTCCGTAGTGGGCATAGATCGCATCGTACTCTCTCGCGAAATATGTATAGTAGGTACGGCAGCTTCTGACGGAACCGATCCGCTCGATATCATCATAGTCCTCGAAGATCGCCATGTAGCGGTTCATATCGCCCTCCACCGGCGCCTCGTAGACCACATCCGCCCGGTTGATGCCGTACTGAGGCAGGGATGCCTTATCATTGCTCATCATGACCGCGACAGGCCGTCTGTTGGCCTTCGCCACGTCCACCATCTCACCGGTCAGGTAACTCTGGATCTTTCCGTCGACCTCTTTGCGCTCCTCCGGGCCTTCCGGCTCCGTCTCCGCCTCCGTCGTCGGTTCTGTCTCAAGAACGATGGTCTTCGTCTCTTCCGGCGTCTCTGTGGGCGCCTCCGTTGTCACAGCTGCTTCCTCAGCCTTCTTTCCGCACCCGGAAAGAGCTGCCGCTGCCATCATGATTCCAATACCAATAATAAATGCTCTGCCCCGTTTTCTCATCTCCTGTAACCCCTCCGTTCCAGAATTTCTCTCTGCATGTCCTCCATCTGGATCCGCTCCTCATCCTCCATATGGTCGTAGCCGGATAAATGAAGCATGCTGTGCGCTACTAAGAATGCCAGCTCTCTCGTCTGGGAGTGGCCGTACTTCTCTGCCTGCTCTTTCACCTTATCCACGGAAATTACGATATCCCCCATAAGTAATTCCCCTGTATCCGGGTCGAAGTATTCCTCCGGCGTCTCTTCCAGATGGGAAAAGTCGCCCGGTGTCTCAAAATCACACATCGGGAACGACAAAACGTCTGTCGGGTTGTCAATCCCGCGCATATCAAGGTTGATCTGGTGGATCCCGGCATTATCCGTAAGGAGGACATTCACCTCCGCGTCATACGGGCATTCTACATAATCCAGGGATTCCTCGATCACGTTTTTAATGATCTCTTCGTACGGAAGATCCAGTTTTTCCTCCGCTTCGTACTCCACTGTCACTGTCATCTCTGTTCCCGTCCTTCCCGGCCGCTTTTTCCATGTTCCGTGTAAGATCTTCTCTCCGGTTTCTCACGGCCTTCATATTCATCATATGCCTTTACGATCTTCTGGACAAGCGGATGTCTTACCACGTCCTCGTTGGAGAACCGGCAGATTCCGATATCGTTGATATTCTTCAGTACCTTAAGCGCCACGTCGAGGCCGGATACCTGGCCTGCAGGCAGATCCTTCTGGGACTGGTCGCCGGTGATGATGACCTTGGAACCGAAACCGATCCTTGTAAGGAACATTTTCATCTGTGCCTGGGTCGTATTCTGGGCCTCATCCAGGATAATAAAGGCGTTATCTAAGGTACGTCCGCGCATGTAGGCGAGAGGCGCCACCTCGATCAGGCCTTTCTCTGAATTGTGAAGATAGCTGTCCGCGCCCATGATCTGGTAGAGGGCGTCGTAAAGTGGGCGCAGGTACGGATCGATCTTGCTCTGAAGGTCGCCCGGAAGGAAGCCTAATTTCTCTCCCGCCTCGATGGCCGGACGTGTCAGGATGATCCTGCCCACCTCTCCATTCTTAAAGGCCTGGATTGCCATGGACATGCCAAGATACGTTTTTCCGGTTCCCGCAGGTCCCACGCCGAACACGATCATCTTTTTCCGGATCAGATCGATATACTGCTTCTGTCCAAGAGTCTTCGGTTTTACCGGTTTTCCATTTATGGTGTGACAGATGATATCGCGGTCCAGGGAAAGCATTTCCGTGTCCTTATCCTCAAAGGAAAGAGCCAGGGCGTAATCCACATTCTGCTCCCCGATCTCTTCGCCCCGCTTCGAGAGTTCCAGAAGCGTTGAAAATACGCTCTTCGCGCGCTTTACCGCATGATCTGGTCCGATGACCTTGATCTCCCCGTCCCGCGCCACCATGGATACGTGAAGCGTCCGCTCGATTTTTTTCAGATAACTGTCAAACTGTCCGCAGACCTTCCGCTCATGTTCTGCCGGAATGTCTATGATTGTCTCAATGATGCTCATCTACTGTCTGAATCTCCTCCTGATCTTCCGGCATGGGGGATTCTTTCGCGATGTCCTCCACCACCGTCAGTGTTCCATGAATCTTCCAGTGTGATTCACTTCTCTCTATTTTAACATCACTACCAAGGATTTGTATACCTTTTTCGGTGAGATTTTGCATATATTCGTTCAAATACCGGTCAGCAGAATCCGAAACTTCTGATTTTGTGAGGACTTTTTCGTAGGGAATATATTCCCTGGCAGCGAGGATCCCGCCGTAGACCGGAAGGTAAAAATTTTTCGAAAATCTGAGCTGGGATTCTTCCATGAAAAGTTCCCAGCTGCTTTCTTTTTTTAGGTCCGGCATCAGGAAACAGAATTCCGTATCCAGGAATTTAAAGAACACGCCCATGCGTTTCTTTCCTGTTCCCGCGCGGATCTCCTCCGCAACCGGGATTTTCCATGTGACCGTTCTCGTTGTTTCTGCGTAGACTTCCGCATCCGCATGGACTAAGTTTGTCTTCACAAGTGTCTCGGAATCATCGTAGATCGGGAGTTTCCCCGAGACCAGGACATCCCCGGTTTTCACCTCGTCCCCGGCTTTCACCCTGACAATCCCGTTCCGGACGATGATCTTTGTCACGGTGCCATCTGATCCTGCTGTGAGCTCACAGGGCGCATCTGATCCGGTCTCCGCCTTCAGGATCCCGTCATTTTCCCGCACATGGACTGTAAGCCTTGTGCCGGTCAGTTCTGCGGATACCCAGCCGATCTCCGGGAACGCGTTCCGGATCTGTTTTTCCAGATCCCCACAGGAAATCTCTTTTTTTCTCATCCCACACTGCACCGGAATCGTGTCCATGAAATGCAGCAGCATCTCATCCGTAAAACGATGATTTCCATCAAAGGAAATGTCCCACACATAAAAAGATGAAAGATAGATCAGCAGAAAAAAGGCTGCCAGACCTCCGGCCCAGAGACTTCTGCGGCGGCCCAGGATCAGCCAGAATGGAAAACCGTGCTTTTCCGTGATCCGCAGACGGACATCTGTTTTCCGGGCGATCGGCTTCAGACGTTTAAAGTTTCTCGGTGATATCTCGAAGCAGACAGTTTTCCCCTGTTTCTTGTCCTCTTTTTCCAATTCTTTCTTTTCAACATGGTTATCATATCGATCATGCCGATTGCCGTCATATTCCGCAGCAGGGATCTCTTTTGTCTCGATTTTTTCGATCACGATCCCTCTCTGCGCCGCGATATTAAAAAAGCGCTCCATCCCTCTCCCATCGATCCGGACTTTCACGCTTCCCTCCCACAATTTTTCAAATCTATTCAAACCGGATCACCTCCAGGCGGCCGGATATTTTCATCTCATCTTTATCGTAATAGCAGATCTTTAACTTTTTCCCGGAGACAGAAAGAATATAGTGCCTGCATTGGATTCTGATCTCCGTATCCGTGTATACAAGAATGCTCCTGTAATTTTCAATATGTACCGCCCGTGTCCCGATGAGCGTCAAAAGCGTCTCCCCGCCCAATGCGTCCGCAAACACCCCGGCGGAGTCCGTCCGGGTAACATCATCGTTTTTCTGCCCTCTCATGTCTTACTCCGCCGAATTATGCCTTGCAAAATCTTATGCGCCATGTCTTTCCATTATTCTTTCCTGCCTTCTGTCAACCGGCATCCTTTCGCCATATACAGGAAATTCCTCAAAATTTTCTATTACAAAAGCCGCCCCTCTCCCCGGCACAAAACCGGAGAGCAGACGCGGCTTAAAAATTCACAATTTTTAATTTGTTTTCTTCTTTAACTGTCCGCGGATCGCACCAAACAGTGTGAACGCGATCAGGGCAAGAAAGAACCAGCAGATCGGGGTGTTGAAGAATACGACCGGGTTACCACTGGACTTTAACAGTGCGGTACGGAAATTCTTCTCAGCCATCGGCCCTAAGATCAGGCCGAGGATCGCCGGGCTTGTCGGGATCTTTACTTTACCCATGAGCCAGCCGATCACGCCTGCAATCAACATCGTTCCCACATCGTAGAAGTTACTTCTCATCGCGTAGCTTCCTACGACGCAGAGGATGAAAATGACCGGTGTAAGGATCGTCTTCGGAACGCTCAATACCTTTGTGAAAAGGCGGATGCAGGAGAATCCGAGGAGTACCATGATGGTGTTTGCCACAAACATTCCAAGGAAGATCGTATAAACGAGGACCTTGTTTGTCTTAAAGAGCATCGGTCCCGGGGTAAGACCCTGGATCGTCAACGCACCGATCATGATGGCTGCTACGGCATCACCCGGAACACCGAGTGTCAGCATCGGGATCATGGCACCACCGGTTACACCGTTGTTACCACCCTCAGAAGCAGCTACTGCCTCCGGGCTTCCTTTACCGAACTGTTCCGGATGTTTGGACATGCCGCGGGCAGTGTTGTATCCAACGAAGGATCCGATATCGGCACCGGCACCAGGGATGATACCGATCATGGTTCCGATGAGGCCCGTAACCGGAGCAACACGAAGGATCGTCTTCACATCCTCCTTTGTCGGAAGAAGTCTTGTTACGCTCGCATCGATCTCATCCGTGCTGTAGATATCCTCAATGGTCTCGAAAGCCTGGCTCATCGCGAAGAGGCCGATCATGACCGGAATGTACTGGATACCGGAGAGAAGGTTTGCGTTGTCTGTGAAACGGATGTAGCTTGTTACGCTGTCGATACCGACAGTAGCTGTTAAGATTCCTAAGAATCCGCAGATCAAGCCCTTTGCCATATTCTCGCCGGAGATGTTGGCAATGATACAGAGTCCGAATACCGCGAGTAAGAAGAACTCAGCAGAGCTGAACTTTAATGCAAGCTTCGCAAGCTGCGGGCTGATGAGCCATAAGCAGAGAACGCTGACAACACCGCCCACATAACTGGAAAGTGTTGCGATACCGAGTGCACGTCCTGCCTCACCGCGCTTGGAGAACTGATATCCATCAATAGCGGTTGCAGCAGAGGCCGGTGTACCCGGTGTATGTAAAAGGATCGCGGAAATAGATCCGCCATAGATTGCTCCCACGTAAATTCCAAGTAACATGAGGATACCTGCTGTGGCATCCATACCGAATGTAAGCGGCAGAAGAAGGGCTACACCCATAGTTGCGGTAAGTCCCGGCAGTGCTCCGATACAGATTCCGGCTGCTACGCCTGCGATCATGTAGAACAGTACCATGGGGCTGAACGCGCTCTGAAATACTTCTAAAAAGAAACTCATTCTGCTACCCCTTTCTTTAAATGCTGAACATACCGAAGTCGATCGGCACATTCAGGAAGTTCTTGAAAACAAAGTAAATTGCCAGGACTACGATCACGGAGATCAGTGCGTTTTTCCAGAAAGCGCCTTTATGGAACCACTGGCAGAAAGCGAACAGCATGATCACTGACGGGATGATAAATCCAAGTGTAGATAATACCAGCATGTATACAAGCAGGATCGCCATGGAAATGTATACACGTTTTGTACCCGGTGTCCACATCGGAAGCTCCGGGAACTGGTCTTTTTTCATCATCAGGGTAACGACGATAAGGCCTACGGAACAGATCAGAAGAAGTGCTGCGATGATGCCCGGCCAGAGTCCCGGACCCGGAACGCCTGTACCGTAAGCTTCTGCTCTCGGATAGCCAAGACAGGTAACGATCACATAAACAGCTAAAGCTGCGCAGATCAGACCTGCGATAATATTTCCTTTTCTCATATTGAAACTCCATTCTAAAACAACTGTCTCACAGAGGTCTCCCTGGGGAAAGCCCTCGCAGACAAAACCGGGGAGTGGGTTTCCCACTCCCCGTTAAGTCAGTTTACATTACTGTACTTTCAGACCAAGATCTGTAACCAGAGCTGTGTATGTCTCAAGGTCAGATTTGATACGCTCCTCAAATGTAGCGCCGTCAAGAACGTCGATCACGTTGTTGGACTTGTTCATGAAGTCAACGAATGCGTCAGACTGTGCTGCCTGAGAGAAGATCTCATAGAGCTGGTCAACAACCTCGTCCGGAGTATCCTTCGGAACACCAAGACCTCTCCATGTACCAAGAACTACATCGTAACCAGCTTCCTGGCATGTCGGAACGTCCGGAATGGAATCAAGATGTTTGTCGTTCATAACTGCAAGAACCTTTAAATCGCCGGACTCAACGTAGTTAGCAACCTCAGCGTAGGAAACTGCTACTGCGTCAATATGCTCACCAAGAAGGTCTGTGATCGCACCTGCTGCTCCATCGTAAGCAACGTGTTTGAACTGAGCGCCTGTCTCTTTTGCAAGACCTGCTGCTGCAAGGTGCCAGATCGCGCCGTTACCGGAGTTACCCATGGAAACCTCGTTCTCTTTTGCGTAGTTGATGAAGTCTTCGATCGTGTTGAAACGGTCATCTTTTGCGTTTACTGTGATCGCTGCACATGCGCTGTTTACCATCATGATCGGTTTGAACATGGAATATGTAAGACCAGCGTTTGTTCCCATAGCCTCAAGAGTTGCAAGCTCTACTGTGATCATGGTAACGGTTGTGCCATCAGCCTTAGCGTTTGCGCCAGCGAGCATACCGGTTGCTCCGCCGCCGCCGGAACGGTTCTCTACGGAGATGTTTTTGAAGGAACCCTTCGCTGCGTCTGCTAAAGCACGCATAACTGTATCGGTACCGCCGCCTGCATCGTAAGGAACGATACATGTAACTGTTTTATCCTTCCATGCGGATGTGTCAACGCCAGAAGCTGCTGCCTCTGTTGCTGCCCCCTCAGCTGCTGCAGTTGTCTCTGTTTTTGCTGCCTCTGTCGCTGCTGCAGTTGTCTCTGTTTTGCTGGAGCTGCTTCCGCAAGCTGTCAGGGAGAGAGCCATAGCTGCTGCCATTGCGAGCGATACTACTCTTTTTCTCATAAAACTACTCCTTTTCTCTTTCCTAATACTTTCTTAACGATTTTTTAGGTTTCTTTATGAAATTTTTACACGACATATTGTAGACGTTTGTGAACAACTTGTCAATGGTTTTATGGAAAGTCTTCACAAAAGATACTTTCAATTCCATACGGTTTTTCATGATTTTTGTAGCTTTTTACCAAAAAAGGCGCCCTGACCGTTGGACATTAATTTCAAACCCGGTCAGGGTGCCCTGAATTTTTATACATTTTTTCTTAACGGTTATTCCGCTTTTTTCTTTATTTGTCCGCGGACCGCGCCAAACAGGGTGACCGCGATCAGGGCCAGGAAGAACCAGCAGATCGGAGTATTAAAGAATACACCCACATTCCCGCTGGACTTTAAGAGCGCGGTGCGGAAGTTCTTCTCAGCCATCGGGCCTAAGATCAGGCCGAGAATCGCCGGGCTTGTCGGGATCTTTACTTTACCCATGAGCCAGCCGATCACGCCTGCAATCAACATCGTTCCCACATCGTAGAAGTTGCTCCTCATCGCATAGCTTCCCACTACGCAGAGGATGAAGATGACCGGTGTGAGGATCGTCTTCGGAACGCTGAGTACCTTTGTGAAAAGGCGGATACAGGAGAATCCGAGGAGCACCATGATGGTGTTTGCCACGAACATTCCAAGAAAGATCGTGTAAACGAGAACCTTATTGGTCTTAAAGAGCATCGGTCCCGGGGTAAGACCCTGGATCGTTAACGCGCCGATCATGATAGCTGCTACAGCATCACCCGGAACACCGAGTGTCAGCATCGGAATCATGGCACCACCGGTTACACCGTTGTTGCCGCCCTCAGAAGCAGCTACGGCCTCCGGGCTTCCTTTTCCGAACAGTTCCGGATGTTTGGACATGCCGCGGGCGGTGTTGTATCCAACGAAGGATCCGATATCGGCACCTGCACCGGGGATGATACCGATGATGGTTCCGATGAGACCGGTAACCGGAGCGACCCGGAACATGGTCTTCATATCTTCTTTTGTCGGGAGAAGTCTTGTCACCGTCGCATCGATCTCGTCGGTGCTGTAGATATCCTCGATGGTCTCGAAGGCCTGGCTCATCGCGAAGAGACCGATCATGACCGGAATGTACTGGATACCGGAGAGAAGGTTCGCATTGTCTGTGAAACGGATATAGCTTGTTACGCTATCGATACCGACGGTAGCTGTTAAGATTCCTAAGAACCCGCAGATCAGGCCCTTTGCCATGTTCTCGCCGGAGATATTCGCGATGATACAAAGGCCGAATACCGCAAGTAAGAAGAACTCAGCGGAGCTGAACTTTAACGCAAGCTTTGCGAGCTGCGGGCTGATGAGCCATAAGCAGAGACAGCTCACAACACCGCCGATATAGCTGGAAAGTGTCGCAATACCGAGGGCGCGTCCCGCCTCACCGCGCTTGGAGAACTGGTATCCGTCAATAGCTGTGGCCGCGGATGCCGGTGTACCAGGCGTATGAAGGAGGATCGCAGAGATAGATCCACCGTAGATCGCGCCGACATAAATCCCAAGCAACATTAAGATACCGGATGTAGCATCCATACCGAAGGTAAGCGGAAGAAGAAGTGCTACACCCATTGTTGCGGTCAGTCCCGGAAGTGCTCCGATGCAGATACCCGCCGCAACGCCCGCGAACATGTAGAATAAGACCATCGGGCTGAACGCTGACTGTACAACTTCAAGAAAGAAACTCATATCTCAGCCCTCCTATATGCTGAACATACCGAAATCGATCGGCACGTTCAGGAAATTTTTGAATACATAGTAGATCACAAGGATCACCGCGATGGAGATCACCGCATTTTTCCAGACGGCCCCTCTGTGGAACCACTGGCAGAACGCAAACAGCATGATCACAGACGGGATGATGAATCCAACCGTGGACAACACCAACATGTAAACCAGCAGGATCGCCATGGAAATGTACACACGCTTTGTTCCCGGTGTCCACATCGGAAGCTCCGGGAGATCTTCTTTTTTCATCATCAGGGTTCCGGCGATCAGACCGACCGAGCAGATGAGGAGAAGCGCCGCGATGATGCCCGGCCAGAGTCCCGGACCCGGAACACCTGTACCGTAAGCTTCCGCCCTCGGATAACCGAGACATGTCACGATGACATAGAGGGCAACTGCCGCGCAGACAATGCCCGCAATAATATTTCCTTTTCTCATAGCTGAGACCTCGATTCTTCATAATATCGTTTTCTGCCGTACCCGGAAATTGTTTCCTCCGGCAGAGCCTCCAGATGGGAACCACGGCTGATACCGCGGCTCCCTTTTGATATTTACTGAATCTTTAATCCGAGATCGGTTACAAGAGCCTTGTAAGTGTCAAGGTCAGCAATGATCCTGTCCTCGAAGCTCGGTCCATCCATGATATCGATCACATTGTTAGACTTGTTCATGAAATCAACGAACGCGTCGGACTGTGCCGCGTCAGAGAAGATTTGGTAAAGCTGCTCTACGACGTAATCCGGTGTGCTTGCAGGAACGCCGAGGCCTCTCCATGTACCGAGAACTACATTGTAACCGGCTTCTTTACATGTCGGAACATCCGGGATCGCGTCGAGACGCTTATCATTCATAACTGCAAGGACCTTTAAATCTCCGGATTCAACATAGTTTGCAACCTCTGCGTAGGAAACCGCTACCGCATCGATATGCTCACCGAGAAGGTCTGTGATCGCACCTGCTGCTCCGTCGTAAGCGACATGCTTGAACTTCGCCCCTGTCTCCTTTGCAAGGCCTGCCGCAGCAAGATGCCAGATCGCGCCGTTACCGGAATTGCCCATGGAGACCTCGTTCTCCTTCGCGTAGTTGATGAAATCCTCAATGGTGTTGAAACGGTCGTCCTTCGCGTTTACCGTGATGGCAGAGCATGCGCTGTTTACCATCATGATCGGCTTGAACATGGAATATGTAAGTCCTGCGTTTGTCCCCATAGCCTCAAGTGTCGCGAGCTCTACCGTGATCATGGTAACGGTAGTTCCGTCTGCCGTGGCATTGGCACCCGCGAGCATGCCTGTCGCTCCGCCGCCGCCGGAACGGTTTTCAACGGAAATATTCTTGAAGGAGCCCTTCGCTGCGTCTGCTAAAGCACGCATAACTGTATCGGTACCGCCGCCTGCATCGTAAGGAACGATACATGTAACCGTCTTATTCTTCCAGTCGGATACATCCACGCCGGAACCGTCAGCCTCTTTGCTCTCTGTATTTGCATTTTCAGCAGCTTTCGTCTCCTCGGCAGCTGCCGTTGTCTCTGTTGTGGTGGAATTACCGCTGCATGCGGTGAGGGATGCCGCCATTACTGCGGCGAGGGCCAGGCTTAATACTCGTTTTTTCATAACAAGTCTCTCCTTTTTAGATATTTTCTTCTGAATCTCTTCCCATTTTTTTCAGAAAGTTTAGAGATTCTTTATACATATCTATTTTAGGAAAACCAGCCCTTGCCGTCAAGCTGTCAGGCGCTTAGAACGTGTTAAGTTGTGTGATAGATCAATAAAATTGATGTGAATTCTGTCTGAGTTTTCGTAATTTTACTTATTTTTTTCTGTCAGAGATACAATATGCAGGGCTCCTTTGGCAGATGTAGGAACGGAGTCCTTCGGGATGAATTCCGTCACATGCCTAAAGAAATTCTCCTTAGCGAAGAGGTCCATGAGCGCTTCTCTCAGGGGATTCTTCCCGTAGATCACAACCGTTGTATCAGCATCGCATTTTAACGCGCTGCTGTTCTTTACGGCCTCCATATCGTTCTGTAAGACAGCGCCGAGAACATAGCTTGCGATCTTCGTCTTATCCGGCTCCGCGAAGGTATTTAAGATCCTTGCAGAGAAACATGCGCGGCCGATTCCCGTCTTCCTGGCAGTCTCGTATCCCGCGAGAACATACTCTTTCGCATAAGTCTCCTCAGAAGCGAAGGAATGTCCAACCGCATCCGCGATCAGGGTATCGTTTGTGATAACGGAGAGGAGCTCTCCCGTGATCGTTGTGAGGCAGCCAGTGATCTTTCCGTCGCGGTCCACGGAGACAAACTTCGTGTGGGAACCAGGAAGAACGAGAAGATACGGTTGTCCCTTTGGAAGGCTCTCGATCACAGCAACGGTCTCAACCTCCTCGCCGCGCATCATATCCATCGACTCGAAGGTCGTAAGATCCAACTTTCCGTCGCGGTTTTTCACTCCCGGGATAAAGAGGATCGGGAGCGGGCATACATCCTCGATAAGAACACTCTTTGCCGCCTTCGCAAGGTCCTCTGCAGATGCCGGGGCAACCACGTGAGGGATCTCTGTGAGTCCCACGTTGGAGGTGATCATTCCGGACGCAGCGACCTGCTTTACATCGTCATATGTAATATCAGCCTGCTTTAAGACATCCTCAAGACAGCCCTTGATTGCTGCCTTTAAGCGGTTATTGTTACCGTCGATAGCGGTGATGCGGACACCGATCTCGGATTTTGCGGATGCCACCGCCTCATATTTCTCATTAAACAGGTACACACGGGTATTCGTTGTTCCTGTGTCGATCGTGATCGTATAGTTTTTCATTTTATGACTGCTCTCCTGTTGTTTTAGTTCTCTGCTGCTTTTACATAAACCTCAGCCAAGACCTTCAACTCATCGTATCTGCCCTCTTCGATCATCTTCTTGTTTGTAAGACTGGAACCGATTCCAAGACCGATAAAGCCAGCTTTTAAGAAGTCTGGAAGGTTCTTGTCATCCACACCGCCAACTGCGATCATCGGAACATTGTTGATTGGTGCCATGACAGCCTTACAGTAAGAAAGACCAAGGTTTCCTGCCGGGAAAAGTTTTACAACAGATGCGCCGTAACGGTAAGCGTCAGCGATTTCAGACGGAGTCATAGCGCCCGGAATTGACTCAAGACCGCATGCTACAGTCTCTTTAATTACAGTCTCGTCCACATTCGGAGCAAGTGCGAAGGATGCGCCTGCCTCTTTCGCCGCACGAACTTCCTCCACAGACATCACGGTTCCGGCTCCGATCACCATCTTGTCCCCCAGCACCTCGCGGACTGCGCGGATAGCGTTCGGTGTATCAATGAGCTTTGTCTCGGATTTCTGGTTAAAAGTGATCTCTAAAAGGCGGATTCCGCCATCATATAATGCCTTTGCAACATCAACGATCTTCTCGGACGGCACACCTCTTAAAATTGCGATGATCTTGTGTTCTTTGATCAGACTTTCAATTTTCTTCTCCATGATTTTTCTTCCTCCGAATTGTATAGTTTGCTTGTAACTGCGCAGCAGGTCTGCACGCCTGCTGCGCTGACCGCAAGAAAACAATCATTGTATTTTATATTTGTTTTCTAATAGTATAATACTCATACCTGCATCCGGCAACTGAATTTTTATCCACTGCGAGTATCCATATCAGGCAAAAGAAAAAGGAGCCATCCCTAAAGGAACAGCCCCTGTACGCTTATTAGTTGTACTTGCGCTTTCTTGCCGCTTCAGACTTCTTTTTACGTCTTACGCTCGGCTTCTCATAATGCTCTCTTTTACGAATCTCCTGCTGAATACCTGCCTTTGCGCAGTTTCTTTTGAATCTGCGTAAAGCGCTGTCCAGACTTTCGTTATCTTTAACGATTACGTTTGACATAGCTCACACCTAACCTCCCTCCAGTTGTGTAATTGTGCATAATACAACTGTTTGGGTATTTTTTAGCACTGGTATGATTATATCATAAATTACACATTCGTCAACCTATTTTTACTAGAAAAATGCATTTTTTTCAAATTTATTTTTGATGCCGGGCAACCTTGCACAGCCCGGCATCAAAAAGGCTTGAAACAGCCTTAATTCTTAACTTATTTTACCTGCTCAGAAACGACTTCCGCAACCTTTATGAGTGCGTCCGCAACGCCTTCCGGATTCTTACCGCCGGCCTGCGCCATGTTCGGACGTCCGCCGCCGCCGCCACCTACAAGACCTGCGATGGCCTTGATGAGGTTACCTGCGTGAGCGCCCTTCTTCTGGGCTTCGTCTGTCACAGCAGCCATAAGATTTACCTTGCCGTCAAGAACGGATGCGATCACAACAACGCCTTCTCCGATCTTCTCCTTTAACTGGTCGCCTAAGTTTCTTAAGCCGTTCATGTCAACGCCGTCTGCGCGGACTGCGAGGACTTTCACGCCCTTCACTTCCTGAACCTGATCCATTACATCGCCCATTGCCTCTTTGGCAAGCTTGCTCTTTAACTTCTCGTTCTCGGAGTGGAGTGTCTTGATCTCCTCCATCATGGACTCGATCTTTGTCTTTAAATCAGCCGGAGTGGACTTCGCTGCAGCTGCTGCCGCGTGAAGCTCCTGCTCTACATTCTCATAGTGATGGATCAGGCCATCGGAGGTGAGTGCCTCGATACGTCTTACACCTGCTGCTACACCAGCCTCGGAAAGGATCTTGAAGCAGCTGATCTCGGAGGTATTCTTAACGTGGGTACCGCCGCAGAGCTCTGTGGAGAAGTCTCCCATTCTTACGACACGGACCTTATCGCCGTATTTCTCTCCGAAGAGCGCCATCGCGCCTGTCTTCTTTGCGTCCTCCAGACTCATAACATCTGTAACAACCGGAAGTGCCGCGCGGATCTCTTTATTTACAATATTCTCAACTTCCTTGATCTCATCCTGGCTCATTGCAGAGAAGTGAGTGAAGTCGAAACGAAGTCTGTCTCTTGTCACAAGGGAACCAGCCTGCTCAACATGTGTGCCGAGTACGGTTCTTAATGCCTTGTGGAGAAGGTGGGTCGCACTGTGGTTTCTTCCGATCAGGGAACGGTTCTCCTCATTTACCTTAAGAGTTACTGTCTCACCTGTCTGGAACATACCGCTTACCATATGTCCGATATGACCGATCTTTCCGCCCTGAAGGTGGATCGTATCTTCTACCTCGAACTTGCCGTTCGCACTCTCGATCACGCCGCGGTCGCCGACCTGACCGCCCATGGTTCCGTAGAATGGAGTCTCAGAGGTGATAACGCACGCTTTCTCACCGTCTGTCACCGCATCTGCGATCTCATCCTCGCCTTCTTCATCAGCGGTAAGTCTTACGAGGGCTGTCACCTTGGACTCATCCTCAAGCTTGTCATATCCTGTGAAAGCGGATGTTAAGGATGCGTCGAGTTTCTGATAGATATCGTCGCGTCCCATGTAGTTTGTGGTCTTTCTGGCACTTCTTGCAGTCTCTCTCTGAACCTGCATTGCTTTGTGGAAACCTTCTTCATCGACAGTGAGTCCCTTATCGTCGAGGATCTCCTTTGTTAAGTCGATCGGGAATCCGTAAGTATCGTAGAGCTTGAACGCATCCTCACCGGCAAGGACCTTTGTTCCCTTTGCTTCCATATCTTTTTCAAGATCAGCAAGGATCTCAAGGCCTTTGTCGATGGTGTTGGCAAAACGCTCTTCCTCCTGGTCGATCACGCGGAGGATCATATCTTTCTTCTCCTCTAACTCCGGATAACCGTCCTTGGAGAGATCAATAACGACCTGTGCAAGCTTTGTCATGAAGCTTCCCTCGATGCCGAGGATACGTCCGTGACGTGCTGCTCTTCTTAAAAGTCTGCGGAATACATAACCTCTGCCCTCGTTGGACGGCATGATTCCGTCAGATGCCATAAATGTGCAGCTCTTTACGTGGTCAGCGATAATACGGAGAGAAACGTCCTTCTTGTCGTCCTCCTCGTATCTGCAGTGTGCAAGAGCGCCTACCTCGTCCATCAGGGCACGGTTTGTATCTACATCGAAAAGGGATGCCACATCCTGGCAGACAACAGCCAGTCTCTCGAGTCCCATACCTGTATCGATGTTCTTCTGGATCAGATCGGTGTAATTTCCGTGTCCGTCATTGTTGAACTGGGAGAATACGACATTCCATACTTCCATGAAACGGTCTCCCTCGCCACCCATAACGTCCTCCGGGCCTGTACCATACTTCTCTCCGCGGTCATAGTAGATCTCAGAGCACGGGCCGCACGGACCTGCGCCATGCTCCCAGAAGTTGTCTTCTTTGCCAAAACGGTAGATTCTCTCTTTCGGGATTCCGATCTCCTCGTTCCAGATGCGGAAAGCCTCATCATCGTCAAGGTAAACGGACGGATAGAGACGGTCTGCCGGGATTCCTACGCATTCGGTCAGGAACTCCCATGCCCAGTGGATCGCTTCTGTCTTGAAGTAATCGCCGAAGGAGAAGTTTCCCAACATTTCGAAGAATGTGCCGTGGCGGGCTGTCTTACCGATATTTTCGATATCGCCGGTACGGATACATTTCTGGCATGTGGTGACTCTGCGCCTCGGTGGGATCTCCTGGCCTGTGAAGTATGGCTTTAACGGTGCCATACCGGAGTTGATCAAAAGTAAGCTGTTATCGTTGTGCGGAACGAGGGAGAAACTCTTCATCGCAAGATGTTCCTTGCTCTCGAAGAATTCAAGGAACATTCTCCTCAGTTCGTTTACACCATATTTCTGCATGGTACTGCCTCCTGGTTACTGTTGTGTACTTTTTTTATCTCTGAATTTCTTACCCAGAACGATACCCGCCAGGGCAACTGCGGCCAGAATCACAGCCTCTAAAGCTGTTGAAATACATGATGCGAAAAATGCGGACATAAAAACGCCTCCTTCTCCGGCTGTCTAAAATTCAGACGCCTGTGTTTAAAATGACACATTTGTACAGTTTCTATTTATATTATTTTTTCGGGATCTGCCCATAAAGCCAGTGCGCCGGTCTTCTGCGCAGATTCTCATAACCTATACTATAATCGTTTCTCGTTCTGTTGGCAAGATGTTTTTTCTGTTCCGTGGCATTCTGGTGGACCTTTTCTGCCGTCAAACGGCTTTTCTGTCACTTCTTCATAAGTGAAACCGGCGCATCTGAATTTTTTAGTGATTCAAATGTGCCGATGTGTCGTCTTTTAATTTTTCTCAGGCTCCAGGTAATCCCCATAATTTTCCAGCAGTTCATAGCATCGGTCCATCGTCACGCTCGCTGATGTGCGGACATACTCGATGCTCTGGGATGGTGTGCTGTTTGACTTCGCACTGGCTTTATCCGCCGCCAGGTCGCGCTTTCGAATCCACTCCACTTCTTCCCGGCGGAGCGCTTCCGCTGCACTCTCGTCCATCTCTTTATGGATGCTTGAATAGATCAGGTTCAGCTCGCGGTCCCAGAGATTTCTCACATATTCCGCCGTCGCATACCGGGAGGTCTGACTCATCGTCTGATCATCCTGGTACTTTTCCGCCTCAGTTCTAACCGCCTCAAGGCGCTCCTCCAGATCAGAACGTGTGTATTCGATCACAAGTTTTGCTTCCCCTGCATTTTCCGATGCTGTGCTGTCCGGTTCCAGCGGGGACTTGACCGTCTCTTCCACCGGTATCCCTGCCGCCTCGTCTGCGCCTCCGCTCACCGCCAGCTGATCATTATCCGCCAGTGACAGGTCGCTGACCTCCGCATCGGGAGCTTCTGCCGCTGCGTTTTCTTTCGTCGCAGATTCTTTCATCCTTGTTTCAGTATCAGAAGCTTCTCCCCCATCTTCCGGTCCCCGGCTGGCTTTTGCATCCGCGTGATACAGGGCGATCCCGTTATCGGCAGGGCCGCACGCCGGAGCTGGCGCATTCTGGGCTGCCGGGTTATTTTCTGCCACCTTCATCCGATTCTCTGTCATATAGGGATTCCCGGAATTTCCCGCATCCGGCTGCATGGCATCCGCCTCAAAACCGACGACAGCCGCGGTATTCACCCCATGGGAAGAAACAAATTTTTCCATTTCCCATGTGGCGGATACCCCGGCCATCAGGATTCCAATAATTATCAACCATATTCTGCGTCTGCTCATATGTGCCCTCTCGATTTTTCAGGTAACTTTTGTTCTACTAAAAAGATACCATATCGTGAGATCTTTGTGAACAAAAAACGCAAATTAGTAATACATTGTAAGACTTTTGTAAAAAACAGCGTAGCTGCCTTTTTAGTTACTAAGCCCCGTATCCACCAACAGATCCCCACCATCCGCAGCGCTGGTGGCCAGGCGGTCACAGCGCTCGTTTCCGGGATGACCGTCATGGCCCTTGACCCAGTGGAACGTCACTTTATGCGGGTTCATCGCGACGAGCAGCCGTTTCCAGAGGTCCGAATTTTTTACCGGTCCCGTCTTAGGGCGGACCCAGTTATGCTTAACCCAGCCGTCGATCCATTTCTGGTTGAAAGCGTCCACGAGATATTTCGAATCGGAATAAAGGTCTACCTCACAGGACCGGTTTAACGCTTCAAGTCCCACGATCGCTGCCATAAGTTCCATCCGGTTATTGGTTGTCCGCACATATCCCGCGGACAATTCCTTTTCGTGGAGAGTCCCATTTTTATCAATAAACTGGAGCACCGCTCCGTATCCGCCCGGCCCGTCTGGATTTCCGCGGGCCGCTCCGTCCGTATAAAGTGTTACTTTCATGTCTATTTTGTAATTCCTCTCAGATGTCTTATTTTATATGATTCCGGAATTCAGACGGCTCAAGCCGCAGTTACAGATCCCACTTCTCGCAGAGCGCGTTGACCTCTGCCGTAAATTTCTTGATATCCTTGTTCGCGCAGTCGCGGTTCTTCTGGATGATCCGCATCAGGCGCTCGCCTGCAGCCACAAGAAGAGCAAAGATGGACTTATTCTCCTTCTGTCTCGCTGTCTCCTTCTGGATTGGAATACCGACGGTCTGTTTGAGCCACGCACCCGCGGCAAGGTCAAACTCTGATCCCGAGAACGGTGCGTCCGCCACAAGATCGTAGTCCGAGCGCAGGAGGTTCGCGAACTTCGTGCATACGAGATCGTCTCCGTGTACCATAAACACACGGTCCGGTTTCTTCTTAAAGGCGTTGATCCAGGTGAGAAGTCCTTCCCTGTCCGCATGACCGGAAAGTCCGTCCAGGCACACGATCTCCGCTTCTACATCGATGGTCTCACCGAATAGTTTTACGACTTCCGCCCCCTCAATGAGGCTCCTTCCCAGAGTTCCGACAGCCTGGTATCCGGCGAACACGATCGTACACTCCTGTCTCCAGAGATTATGTTTTAAGTGGTGGCGGATTCGTCCGGCATCACACATACCCGCCGCGGAGATAATGACCTTCGGCTCGGAGTCGAAGTTGATCGCCTTGGAATCGTCGCTGCTGACGGAAAGATTTAATCCCGGGAATGCGATCGGGTTGATTCCCCTGTTCACAAGATCCATCGCCTCCTCGTCAAAGCACTCGGAAATGTTCTTATTGAACACATGGGTCGCCTCGACGGCCAGCGGGCTGTCCACATAGACCGGGAATCCGTCATGTCCGGTGACAAGGCCCTCTTCCTTGATCTTACGGATAAAGTAGAGGATCTCCTGGGTCCTGCCCACTGCAAAGGCCGGGATCACAACGTTTCCGTGACGGTCCAGGGTCCTCTGGATGATCTTCGCGAACTCCTCGATATGCTCGTGGGTCCGGTCGTGGGAACGGTCACCGTAGGTACACTCCATTACCACATAGTCGGCCTCATCCGTGTACTGCGGATCCTTGATCAGAGGTTTGTTCTTGTTCCCGATATCACCAGAGAAAACAATCTTCTTCTGTACGCCGTCCTCATCGATCCAGACTTCAATGGATGCGGATCCAAGCAGGTGTCCCACATCCGTAAACCGTACTTTCAATCCGTCGCAGATCGTCAGGATATCACCATAATGGCATGGCACGAAATGCTTTAAAACGCCTTCCGCGTCGTTTACCGTGTAGAGCGCCTGGACCTCCGGGTTTCCGGCACGTCTTGCCTTTCTGTTCTTCCACTCAGCCTCCATTTCCTGGATGTGGGCACTGTCTTTCAACATAATGTTGCAGAGATCGCAGGTGGCCTGTGTGGCGAATATCTGCCCCTTAAAGCCCTTCGCATAGATCAGTGGAAGCAGGCCTGTGTGATCGATGTGGGCGTGGGTGATAAAGATGTAGTCCACATCGGAGAACGGGATCGGAAGCTCCGCGTTCTCATAGACGTTTCCGCCCTGTTCCATACCGTAATCAACAAGAATGTTCTTTCCCGCCGCATTCAGATAATGACAGCTTCCAGTCACTTCATGATCTGCACCGATAAATGTCAGTTTCATGGAACTCCTCCTTTCGCGGCGAAATCTGGAAACTCATGCAAACATCCTATTCCTGTGGTCGATATACAGAAATATCCATTTTTCCCAACCGGGCAGTGTCCGCAACCCTTTTCACGTTCACCGCGGATTTTATCCTTCAGGTTTCTGCCGCAAATACTGTAATTTCAGCATCGTTTTGCAAAATTCGATGAAAATCTTCATGTTTGCAAATCAGCTGTATTATTTGCATCTATTATAGCAAATTTCAGATAATTATGCAAATCATTCCGCCATTACTGTCATTAATAATTTTCTGCAGCGTATCCTGAAGTTTCATCTGACAGTCCTCCGTCATCTGGGAGATCTTCGCCTGCATGCCGTCCTCAACGATCTGTTCCACGGACTTTCCGAAGATATTCGTATCCCAGACACCTTCCTCCGTCGCTTCCCCGTCCTTTATGTACGCGATCAAGTCCTTCGCCTGCTGCTCGTTCCCGACGATCGGCGCGATCTCCGTCTCGATCCTGGCCTTTATGAGATTGATGGAGGGTGCCTGGGCATGGATCTTCACACCGTACTTGCTGCCATGGCGGATCAGCTCCGGCTCATCTAAGGAGATCTCCGTCTTATCCGGCAGGACGATTCCGTAGCCCTTCTGGCGCACCTCCACCAGGGCGTTTCTCACCTTCTCGTACTCTTCCTTCATCCCGGCAGATTCCTTTAAGATTTTAAACAGGCTGTACTCATCCCTCACCGGCAGGCCGGAAATATCGCTTAAGACCTCAAAGTATGCCGCCTCATCCACCAAGACCCGGATCGTCACCCGGCCGCTCGCAAGATCCAGCTCATCCGCGATCAGTTTTTTCACTGCCTGATCTGTTTCCGGCACAGCCTCCTTCGGCACGTCCTTCATCTGGACGGATCTCTTCAGGAGTTTTCCCGCCTCCATGATCAAACCTGCCTTTAACGCATGATCATCCGGCAGGATCTCCACCCATTTCGGGATCTCAAAGTCGAGCTCTGTCACCGGGAACTCCAGGAGCACGGTGCCCAATATCTCCTCGATGTCTTCTCGCTTTAGCTGTTCACAGTTTGCCGCCCGCACCGGGACCCCGTACTGGTTTTCCATCTTTAACGCCAGGGCTTTCGTCTCCGCCGCATAGGGTCTTGTAGAGTTTAACAGGATCAGGAACGGTTTTCCGATCTCCTTCAACTCCGAGATCGTCTGCTCCTCCGCCTCCTTAAAATCATCCCTGGAGAGTTCCCCGAAGCTGCCATCGCAGGCCACAACGATCCCGATGGTGGAATGGTCCCGGATCACCTTTCTCGTACCAATTTCCGCCGCCTGGGTGAAGGGGATCTCATAATCGTACCAGGGCGTCTTCACGAGACGTTCCTCCCCGTTTTCCGTATGTCCCGCAGCACCTTCCACCATAAAACCCACACAGTCGATGAGCCGCACCTTCGCCCGGATCCCCTCCGCAAGCTCCAGCTCCGCCGCCTCCTTCGGGATAAACTTCGGCTCCGTGGTCATGATCGTCTTCCCCGCAGCACTCTGGGGAAGCTCATCCCTGGTCTGAGCCTTTTTCTGCCCGTCCGGGAGGTTCGGGAGCACAAGAAGCTCCATAAACCGCTTGATAAATGTGGATTTTCCAGTGCGCACAGGTCCCACAACACCCACATAGATCTCTCCGCCCGTCCTCGCCTCGATATCCTTGTATACATGGAAATGATCCATAAAAATACCCCCTCGCATATACTGTTGCAGTGTATGCGCGAGGGGGACATTTTATACCGGCAGAGCCTTTTCTTACGCCGCAGTACGGAAAAATACAGGCTGCTGCAAGGCTTGTTCTGACTTCTATTCCCACGGAAGATCGCTGTGCTCGATGCGCTTATCGCGGAGCATCAGGTCAGCCACCGCCTCTTTTGCAGGTTTTCCTTCAAACAGGACCTGGTTTACCTCCTCAACGATCGGCATGGAAACATTGTATTTCTTTGCGAGGGATCTCGCAGCCTTCGCTGAGTAAACGCCTTCTACCACCATCTGGACTTCCTTCATTGCCTCTTCCATCGTGTATCCTTTTCCGATGAGGATACCGGCGCGGCGGTTTCTGCTGTGCATGCTGGCGCATGTCACGATCAGATCGCCGATTCCGGAAAGTCCGGTATATGTCTGGTATTTTCCGCCCATGGCGATGCCAAGTCTCGCGATCTCCGCCATACCGCGGGTGATGAGGGCTGCTTTCGCGTTGTCCCCGTAACCCAGGCCATCAGCGATTCCCGCTGCCAGGGCAACAACGTTCTTTAACGCGGCGCCTGTCTCGATCCCCAGGACATCCGGGCTCGTGTATACGCGGAACACCGGGCTGATAAATGTGGACTGGACGTACTCTGCAACGTTCTTCTTGCGGGATCCCGCAACGCAGAGCGTCGGAAGTCCGCGGCTTACCTCCTCCGCGTGGCTCGGTCCGGAAAGAACAGCTGTTTCCGCCATCGGAAGTTCTTCCTTTATGATCTGGGTCATTGTATCGAGAGTATTCTCCTCGATTCCCTTTGCCACATCCACAATGAGCTGTCCCTCTTTACAGAACGGCTTCATCTTCTGCGCCGTGCTGCGGACAAATACGGACGGAACCGCCATCACGAGAAGGTTCTTATCCTTCATCGCTTCCTCAAGGTCAGCGGTATAGATGATTCCCTCCGGCAACGTCACTCCCGGAAGATTCTTGTGAGTCCTGGTCTTTGCCATCTCCTCGATCTCCGCCGGGATCGCGGACCACAGTGTGACCTCATGTCCATTGTTTCTTAACAGCACCGCAATCGCGGTTCCCCATGTACCGGAACCGATAATACCAATTTTTTCCATGTTCAGGAACTCCTTTTCTCTTTAATCTCACTGCCCTGTACCGACTGATATTTTCGTGCTTAAGCGCTTATTCAGTTTTTCTTTCCGCCCCAGAGCTTGTTCTCTGTGCCGGATAAAAGTCTTTTTATGTTCGTCTTGTGTCTCCAGATCGCCATCGCCATCAGGACGAAGGCAACCGCATAAAACTCCATGAGATGATCCGCAGAGACGGTAAATGTTCCATGCGCCCCGTAGACCAGTATCTGGATAAAGAATGAGATCACCACCAGAATAGAACCAAGGGAGACATATCTTGTAATGATGACAGCTCCAAGGAACAGTGCTGCACAGACAAGCGTCACGCGCCAGTCCATGGACACGAGGATGCCCGCCATGGAGGCAATTCCCTTTCCTCCCTTGAAGTTTAAATAACACGGGAAGTTATGGCCGAGGACAACGCCGAGACCTGCGTATAGCACATAGAGGTCTGTGTCCGGGCTTCCCTTAAAGATGATCCGCGCCGCAAGACAGGCGAACACCGTCTTTAAAAAATCTCCCGCGAACACGATGAGCCCCGCTTTTTTTCCCATGACCCGGAGCGCATTTGTCGTTCCGGAGTTTCCGCTTCCGTAGTTTCTGATATCGATATGGTTCATCTTACCGTAAAGATATCCTGTCTGGAATAATCCAAACACATAACCCATAACAAGACAAATCACTCTGCCCATCGCTTAATCCTTCTCCTTCCTCTCGCGGATGATGAATTTTAAGGATGTTCCGCGAAAGCCGAAGGCCTCACGGATCTTGTTCTCTAAGTATCTCGTGTAGGAGAAATGCATTAACTCCTTATCGTTTACGAAGATAACAAAGGTCGGCGGTTTTACCGCAACCTGGGTCACATAGTAGATCTTTAAGCGTTTGCCCTTGTCAGATGGCGGCTGCTGCATAGCGACAGCTTCTGTCACAATCTCGTTCAATACACCGGTAGCCACGCGGAGCGTCTGGTTCTCGCGGACCATATCGATGAGCTCGAAGAGCTTTTCCATTCTCTGTCCGGTCAGGGCGGACACGAAGATATATTCCGCATACGGCATGTAGGACAGGGTCTCTTTTAATTTTCTTGTGTACTCATAGATCGTCTTGTCGTTCTTCTCGATGGCATCCCACTTGTTGACAACGACGATCACGCCTTTTCCGCGGTCATGGGCGATACCGGCGATCTTTGCGTCCTGCTCAGTGATTCCCTCAACGGCATCGATGACCATGAGGACCACATCAGCGCGCTCCACCGCTGTCACAGTACGGATAATACTGTAGCGCTCGATATCCTCTTTGATCTTGCTCTTTCTTCTTAAGCCCGCGGTATCGATAAAGATATATTCAGTGCCGTTTCGCACGATCTCTGTATCGACAGCGTCTCTTGTGGTTCCGGCGATGTTGGATACGATCACACGGTTTTCACCGAGAAGCTTATTGATAATAGAGGATTTTCCGACGTTCGGTTTTCCCACGATGGCGATTCTCGGACGGTCATCCTCGCTGTCGTCATACTGGTCCTCACGGAAATACTTGACTACCTCATCGAGAAGCTCGCCAAGGCCAAGTCTTGAAGCCGCGGATACCGGGACCGGGTCTCCGATTCCCAGGTTATAGAATTCGTATACATCGTTTCCGAACTTCGCCATGCTGTCCACCTTATTGACCGCAAGAACGACCGGTTTCTTGGACTTTCTTAACATGTCCGCAACCTTGGAGTCCGCGTCGACGAGACCCTGGCGCACATCCACGATAAAGATGATGACGTCCGCGGTATCGATGGCGATCTGAGCCTGCTCACGCATCTGCGCAAGAATGATATCCTTGGAATCCGGCTCGATTCCGCCTGTATCGATTAAGGTAAAGTTGTTGTTTAACCAGGTGCAGTCCGCATAGATACGGTCTCTTGTCACACCCGGAGTGTCTTTTACGATCGAGATCGTGCTGCCGGCAAGGACGTTGAAGAGTGTGGATTTTCCCACATTCGGTCTGCCGACGATCGCCACTACTGGTTTACTCATATATTTTCCTCATTTCTATACTTCGCCGTCCCAATCAGGGATAACTTCCCCGTCCTCTGTGAGACCGGCATCTTTCATTGTAAGCTCATATGCCCCGTGTTCCGCAGTCTGTTCTCTCGCCGCCTCCGGGTCAAGGATCGCGTCCACAAGGTCATATCCGCTTGATTTTACTATATTTATCGGAATCTGTAAAGCATCTTCCGCCTGGGTCTTTGTGATATCATCCAGGAAAATCTCCTCGCCGCTCTTAAACATAACGGCCGGAAGGATCAGCCTGTCGCCTAAAGGCTTATCCTTTAACTGGGCGATCAGATCCTGTCCTGTGATCAGTCCCGCCACCGTGATCTTTTCGCCGAAGAAATCATTCCGGATCGGGTAGATATGGACCTTTCGTCCCGGATAGACTTTCATGATCTTCTTTACAAGCGTGTCCAGATACGGATACGGCAGACGTCCTGTGGCGATTGAGAGTTCTTCCTCTTTTCCATCGTCCGTCTTCTCATCCAGGGCATCCATGACTTCCTCATGCAGCAGCCGCAGCATACCGACGCCGTTCTCCAGCTGGATATATCCGTCGTATCTTCCTTCCTCCGGCATCTCGCGCTCCGCCAGGATATACCACTCATCACTTGCATGGATAAAGTGGATCCCGTGGCGCTCGTAGTTGATCTTCTGCCATTTTTCGATGAGATCGATCACCTCGCAGGCATCTTCCTTTGTAAACGGTTCCAGCGGGTAAAGACCCTCACGATACTTCGAGAGACCGACCGGAACCACCGACACGCTCTGCATCACCGGCGCGTACTTTGAGAGCTGTTCGATGGTGTACGCCAGCTCATTTCCGTCATTGACGCCCCGGCATAGAACGATCTGTCCGTTCATCTCCGTTCCCGCCTCGTAAAGACGGTCGATCTTCTTTAACGCCTCCCCCGCAAACCGGTTGTGGAGCATCTTACAGCGTAGCTCCGGGTTCATAGTCTGCACGGAGATATTAATCGGGGCCAGGTGGAAGCGGATGATCCGCTCGATATCTTTATCCTTCATATTTGTCAGGGTGATGTAGTTTCCTTGAAGGAACGAAAGTCTGGAGTCGTCGTCCTTAAAGTAGAGCGTCTCACGCATTCCCGGCGGCATCTGGTCGATAAAGCAGAAGATGCACTTATTGGAGCAGGACTTATAGTCACTCATAAGTCCGTTTTCAAAGGTAAGTCCCAGGTCCTCACCGCCGCTCTCGATCTCAAGTTCCCACTCTTCTCCGTTTGCCTTCCGCACGACCATCACGAAGCTCTCGGCATCCGTCATATAGTCGTAGTCAAAGATATCTTCCAGCTCTTCCCCGTCTATGGTAAGCAGCACATCTCCCGGTTCCAGTTCCAGCTCTTCCGCGATGGATCCGGGGGTAACTGCCATAATTTTATGTCCCTGATATTTCACTTCTTTTATCCTTCCTGCATGGTTCTAAACTTAATCATACCAATCTTCCTCCGATTTGTAAAGGAACGATATTCTTTTTTCCTTCGAATTTTCATGGGAAACTATTGACGAAAAATGTCTGAAAATGGTATACTCGGCGTGGAATGCCTGCAGGTTCCCGTATAAATAAGGAGATCCAGGCAAAAATATGATCTGACAGTCCGACCGCAGAGGCCGGACCGCAACACAAAAAATCGGAGGATTATCTGACATGTCTAATCAGTACGTTTTCAACGACCGTCTGCCGCTCGCACCGCTTAAGATCGCTGCACTTGAGAGCTGCCGTGATCTTGCGCAGAAAGTCAATGACCACATCGTAAACTTCCGCCGCAACGATACGGAAGAATTAATTCGCCGTCAGGGCAATTTACAGTACCGCGGCTACGATGTTGACTCCTACCTTCTCGACTGCGCATGCCCGCGTTTCGGAAGCGGTGAAGCAAAGGGAATCGTAAATGAATCTGTTCGCGGAACTGATATTTTCTGCATGGTCGATGTGACAAACCACTCTCTCACCTACAAGATGTCCGGATATGTAAACCACATGTCCCCGGATGACCACTACCAGGATCTTAAGAGAATCATCGGCGCTACGGCATCCACCGCACACCGTATCAACGTTATCATGCCGTTCCTTTACGAGAGCCGTCAGCATAAGCGTACTCACAGAGAGTCTTTAGACTGCGCAATGGCGCTTGAAGAGTTAGTAAGCATGGGCGTGTCCAACATCATCACATTTGATGCACACGACCCGCGTGTACAGAATGCGATCCCGTTATCCGGTCTCGACAATTTCATGCCGACCTACCAGTTCGTAAAAGCACTGTTTAAACATGACAATACCTTAAAGATCGATAAAGACCACTTAATGGTCATCAGCCCGGATGAGGGTGCTATGAGCCGTGCCGTATATCTCGCCAACAACCTCGGCGTTGATATGGGTATGTTCTACAAGAGAAGAGATTACTCCAAGGTCATCAACGGAAGAAACCCGATCGTTGCCCACGAGTTCCTCGGAAGCTCCGTTGAAGGAAAGACTGTGATCGTCGTTGACGATATGATCGCCTCCGGCGAGAGCATGCTTGATACTGCAAAAGAGTTAAAGGAGCGCAAGGCCGAGAAGGTCGTTGTATGCTGCACCTTCGGTCTCTTCACCGCAGGCTTCGAGAAATTCGATGAGTTCTACCAGAAGGGCTACATCGACAGCGTTGTCACAACAAACTTAAACTACCGTTCCCCGGAACTCTTTACAAAGGAATGGTATGTGGAAGCTGATATGAGCAAGTACATTGCTGCCATCATCAACTCCTTAAACCACGACGTTTCCATCGGAAACTCCCTGTCCCCGACAGACAAGATCCAGAAACTTATCAGAAAGTACAACGAGGGTCTTCTTTAATTTTAAATCTCAGAGAATATTTACGCCGCCCGGCTTTCCATTATGGATTCCAGGCGGCGTTTTTTCAGATTCTACACATTTCAGGTGCAGAATCCCATTAAAAAAAACGGAAATTCCAACATTTCTGCAGGAATTCCCGTTTTTATTTCTTACAGCATCTTAGTTTCCGTTCACACGTCTCACTTTATTGATGTCAAGCTTATCTGTCGCGGTGAAATCGAATTCGATCGCAAACTGTACATTATCCGGAAGCGCCTTCTTCTTTAATACCTCAAAATACTGGGACGCGTCTTTAATGACGAGTCCTGTTGTATTCCAGTTATCGCCAGGCAGGATCCATACCTTTAAGTTTCCGACCTTCAGCTCATACGGAAGTTTCTGGGATACCCATTCGGTCTTTCCGTACTTGGCAAGGCAGTTATAGACATCTCCCATGGTCAGCTTTCCTGTGGATCCGTCGAAGAGATCTGTCTTCTCGTAGGTTGTTGTTCCGCCATTGTCATGAGCTTCCTGAAGAGTGTCCGCATTCAGTTTCAGGTTTCCTGAATTCACGGCTGCTGCCTGCGTCGGCTGCGGATTTGCCTTTGTGGTCTCCACCGTTTCCTTAACTGCTGCTGTTGTCTCTTTCACAGAAGCCGCCGTAGATTCCTTCTCAGAGCTTCCTGTCGTCTTCTCTTCTGTATCTGCCTCAGTCTCCTCCTCGGCAGCATCCGTCTCATCCTCTTCAGCGGTCTCATCCTCATATGGATTGTGGTCTAAAAGTTTTCCATCCACATCCGCATAACGGCCATCTGGAGTCGTATCATCCACCAGCATTCTGCCGTCATCCTCAAAATAGTATACCGCACCGTCAAGCTGCTGGTATCCCGTCACCGCACTGGCGTAGAGACGTCCCGCTGCCGGATTGAAGTAGTAGGAGCCGCCAGTCTCATCTGTATACCAGCCAAGTCTCCAGGAACCATCTTTGTTCAGGCAGTATGTATAGTCGCCTCCGCTGATCACTCCCGCGTCATAGTTTGACGGAGCCAGCGCAAAGGCACGCTTATAATACTTGGAAGCGCCTTCCACGTCCCCTGCTTCCAGAAGTTCATCTGCCTTCGCGTAGGACTCGTCTGCAGCGGAGGAACGGTAGCTGTCCAGTTCTTCTTTATAACTTTTATTTCCAGGTCTCATGGAAACTGCCTTCTCCCAGAATCTCAGGCAGGCATCCACATCCTCGAGTTCCAGATAATAGGAAGATGCGGAATTTAAAAATTCATCAAGCTGGTCATCTGTCACCGTGGAATTCTGGTTTACGAACCGCTCAAGACCACCCTGCACGATACTCTCCGCCTCTTTTACTTTTCCTGCATCTACATATGCGCTGATCAGCATGGAGTATGCATCGATCCGGTCTGGCGCCTCATTGATCACAGCCTTTAAAGTCTCGATCGCCTGATCGTTCTTTCCTTCATCGTAGCAGTACTGTCCGTAGGCAACTCTTGCCTCCAGCAGGGCATTTTTAATACTTGCATCATTCTGATCTGCTTTCTGAAGAACTGACACTGCATTTTCATAATCATCCATCATGGAATATGCTTCCGCAAGCTGCAGGGAATTCTCCACGGTGACACCATCGAGTTCCTGAAGTTTTAAAAGCCATGGGATCGCTGTCTCGTAATCCTCGTTGTCTGTCAGGACCTGGCAGATCGTGCGGACACAGTTATCCTGTTCTTTTTCCAGAGACGTATCCTTTGTCTTCTCATATCCCTGCTGCAGGATCGTCATAGCTTCATCGTACTCTTCATTTCCAATATAGGCTTTGGAAAGCTGGATATAGGCTTTGCTGTAATCCGGATCCAGTTCAATACATTTTAAAAGGGATTCGATGGCACTCTCGTAATCCTCTTCCCCGACGTACTGGGATCCTTCCTTATAGAGATTCTCCGCTTCCGTCGAACTTGCCTGTGCCGCCTGAGTCACATCGTTCACTGAAGCGTCTTTCTTGCCGCAGGCGGAACAAAGTACCACCGCTGTGGCCATAATCAAAAACCATTTTCTCATTCTAATTCCTCATTTTTTGCCGGAGTATTTTGTCATAGAGCAAAATTTTATCCGATTTGCAGTTTGTTTTTTATCCGGCTGATTTAAAGCTTACCAGTTTATAACTATACCATTTTTCTCTCTTTCTGTCCAGATGGAAGTCAGAGGAAAACTATGGCAGAATTTCGGCAAAAACAGGGACCAGCCATACAGCTGATCCCTGCAGTCATCTTTTATTCAGTTTTCACGAGGATCTTCAAAGCTTACGCCTCTACTTCTCCGCCTGCCGTTCTCGCTTCCACTTCCTTCTTCTGAACATCGCCAGGAGCCTGCTCATAGCGGCTGAATTCGTAGGAGAATACGCCGATACCGCCGGTCATGGAGCGGAGGTCTGTGTTGTAGCCGAACATCTCGGACATCGGAACATCAGCAACGATCTCCTGCTTTCCACCATGGAGAGAATTCATTCCGAGAACACGTCCTCTTCTTCTGTTTAAGTCACCCATAACATCTCCGGTAAACTTATCCGGAACAACGACTTTTACGGAAGCAATCGGCTCTAAGAGAACCGGGTTAGCATCCATAAAGCCCTTCTTGAAGGCCAGGGTTGCAGCCATCTTGAAGGCCATCTCGGAGGAGTCAACCGGATGGTAGGAGCCATCGAGGAGCGTTGCCTTGATGCCGACTACCGGATAACCGGCTAACGGACCCTTTGTACAGCATTCCTGTACGCCCTTTTCAACTGCCGGGAAGTAGTTCTTCGGAACTGCGCCGCCGAATACTTTTTCTTCAAAGATATAAGGTGTCTCGAGATCGCCGGACGGCTCGAAGGACATCTTAACGTCACCAAACTGTCCATGTCCACCGGACTGTTTCTTATAACGGCCAGGAGCCTCCACTTTCTTGCGGATCGTCTCGCGGAACGCGAATTTCGGTTTGGAGAGTTCCACATCGACTTTATAACGGCCGAGAAGCTTGCTGACGGTAACTTCAAGCTGCTGATCGCCGATTCCGTAGAGTAAGCTCTGGCGGTTCTCGGTATCGTTCACAACGCGGAGTGTCAGGTCCTCTTCCATCATTCTTGCGAGTGCGCTGGAGATCTTGTCCTCGTCGCCCTTTGTCTTTGCGGCAAAGCGCATATATGTATACGGGGTGGAGATCTTCGGTTTGTGGTATACGATCGGAGCAGATCTTAAAGCGATCGTATCGCCTGTCTGTGTCACGGAGAGCTTCGCGACGGCACCGATATCGCCGGCCTTCAGCTCCGGAACCTCGATCACGTCCTTACCTCTTAATACATAGACTTTCGCGATCTTCTCTTCTGCGTCCTTATTTACATTGTAGAGAGTGCTGTCCGGTTTTAATGTGCCGGTGCAGACCTTCATCAAGGAATATTTTCCGATAAACGGGTCAACGATGGTCTTGAATACTCTTGCGGAGAGGGAAACCTCATCGTTGTATTTTGCGGTAAAGTGCTCGCCATTTGATACGTCAACGCCGACACACTCGCCCTTATCCGGTGACGGGAAGTAGCGGTCGATAGCATTTAATAATGCGTTGAAGCCCTGGCAATTGATGCCGGAACCCATCATGACCGGAACAATAGAACCGTCGCATACGTGGGTCTGTACTGCGGTGTAAATCTCATCCTGTGTAAACTCTTCGCCGGAGAAGTAACGCTCCATGTACTCTTCGCTTGTCTCGGCAACAGCTTCGATCAGGGCGTCGCGGATAATTCCGAGGTTCTTCTTTGTGTACTCCGGGATCTCGCAGTCCTCATAGTCGGACAGGTTTGTGAAGCGGCGGCCCTGCATCTTAACTGCGTTTACGAAGCCGACGAACTTCTCGTTCTCACGGATCGGTACCTGGAACGGAGCGATCTTTCTTCCGAACTTCTTCTCAAGTTTTAAGATCAGTTCACGGAAGGACGCGTGGTCATCATCCATGTTTGTTACAAATATGATTCTCGGGAGTTTATATTCTTCACACAGATCCCATGCTTTTTCTGTACCAACTTCAATTCCTGCCTTACAGTTTACGACGATGATCGCTGCGTCAGCGGCGCTGACTGCCTCTTCCACCTCGCCTACGAAGTCGAAATAGCCCGGAGTGTCAAGAAGGTTGATCTTGATCTTTCCCTCGGCACCTTCGTACTCGATCGGAACCATCGTAGTGGAGATCGAGAACTGTCTCTTAATCTCTTCTTTGTCGTAGTCACTGATCGTATTGCCGTCAGCAACTTTGCCCATTCTCTTTGTAACGCCGGTCAGATAAGCCAGTGCCTCGGCTACCGTCGTCTTACCGGCGCCGCCGTGGCCTAAAAGTACAACATTTCGGATCTGTTTTGTTCCATAAATATCCATATGAATCCCTCCCGTATATGTTTTTTTGCCATTTTTCAAAAGACTTCCGCAAATTACGGAGTTCAGATGTTTTGGCTATACTGCTTATTGCCTATGGTCATATTTTACCAAAACTTTTCGAATTTTTCAAGCTAAATATCGAAATTGCACAAAATATTTTCTGTCATTTTTCGATTGTGGTGGAAAATATGGGTGTTTCAAACGAAAATCTATCAAAAATTGACATCCGCATTCTATTTTTGTAAATTTTTTCGGCAGACACAGATCTTTCTTCTTCTCTTTTCTCTGTTTTGTAGGCAGACATGCGACGCACACCCACAGATTTGCAGATCCTGGCAACGTTTGATTTATCACTTTAAAGTATTGATTTTTCTTGTTGACATTCATATCCCTGTGTTATAAAATCGAAGGGACAAAGGAGGAGCTGTACAATGTCTGATTCTACATTTGGTTTTATCGGCCTTGGCCTGATCGGCGGATCCATCGCCAGAGGCCTTCGCCGTGCGAATAAAGATATTACGATCATGGCGTACATGCGGACCCGCTCAAAGCTTGAGCAGGCAAAAGCGGACGGGACCATCGATATTATCCTTGACGGGATCGATGAGACACTCTTCGCATGTGACGTTATTTTTCTCTGCACCCCTGTAGAATACAACGCGGTATACCTCGAAAAGGTACGCCCGTTTCTGAAACCTGGTGCGCTGATCACTGATATCGGAAGCACGAAGACAGACATCCATCAGGCGGTGGAACGTCTGGGTTACGAGGATGTGTTTGTCGGCGGCCATCCGATGGCGGGTTCTGAAAAGACCGGCTATGAGAGCTCTACGGACCATCTTCTGGAGAATGCCTACTACATTATTACACCTACAAAAAAATCCACACTGGAGCAGATCGACCGGATCCGTCAGGTTGCCCTGGGCATCGGTGCTCTTCCCATCGTTCTCGACTACCATGAGCATGATTTTTCCGTCGCGGCCATCAGCCATCTGCCGCACCTTGTGGCATCCAGCCTCGTTAATCTTGTCCATGACAACGATTCAAAGGATGAGATCATGAAGCGGCTGGCCGCGGGAGGTTTTAAGGATATCACACGTATCGCCTCCTCCTCCCCTGTCATGTGGGAGCAGATCTGCATGACGAACACAGAAAATATTCTGGTGCTCTTAAAGCGGTATATCACTTCCCTGGAATCCATTTGCGACACGCTGGAAAACCATAACGGTGACGCGATCTACAAGATGTTCGAGGAATCAGGCAAATACCGTTCCACATTCCCGAACCGCGGACAGGGTCCCATCGAGCGGGATTACTCCTTCTGTGTGGATGTTTTGGATGAGCCGGGATCTATTTCCGTCCTCTCTGCGATCCTTGCCGCGAAGGGAATCAGTGTTAAGAATATAGGTATCAATCACAGCCGTGAGGAAGGTGAAGGGGCGCTCCGGATTTCTTTCTATAGGGAGGATAAGAAGAATGAGGCAGCGGAGCTTTTGCGAAGCCATAACTATGTGCTGACAAAGTAAGACTTATAGTTTCATTCAGGTATGCGCCAGCATATTCCGATACCGCATGACCGCCTGTTATACGCGGACTGCTACGTCAAAATGCATACCAGTTTTTTATCAGATCGTATTAAACGCAAATTACGAGGAATTTATATGAAATTACATAAAGCAGACCATGTCCGGGGTGAGATCACGGTCCCGGGCGATAAATCCATCTCCCACCGCAGTGTCATGTTCGGATCCATTGCGAAGGGAACTACAGAGATCCATAACTTTCTGGAGGGCGCTGACTGCCTCTCCACCATCGGCTGTTTCCGCCGCATGGGAATCGATATCGAAAATAAGAATGGTGTTGTCACTGTCCACGGAAAGGGCATGCACGGACTGGCTGCCCCTGCCGATCCCCTGGACTGCGGCAACTCTGGAACCACCACAAGACTCATCTCCGGTATTCTCGCGCCGCAGAATTTCGACGTGACGCTGACCGGTGACGAATCCATCCAGAAACGTCCGATGAAGCGCATTATCGAGCCGTTATCCATGATGGGAGCTGATATCAAGAGTGTCCGCGGAAATGACTGTGCGCCGCTCAGGATCTGCGGAAAACCGCTTGCGGGGATCCATTACACTTCCAAAGTCGCATCTGCCCAGGTAAAATCTTCGATCCTGTTGGCCGGACTCTACGCAGACGGGCTCACAAGTATCACGGAGCCGCAGGTTTCCAGAAATCATACGGAACTGATGCTGAAGTTTTTCGGCGCAGAGCTGGAATCAAAAGGAACTACCGTTACGATCTGGCCGGCAACGGAGCTTTTTGGAAACCAGATCGATGTGCCGGGAGATATCTCCTCTTCCGTCTATTTTGTGGCAGCAGGCCTGATTCTGCCAAATTCCGAAGTTCTTATTAAGAATGTAGGCATCAACCCGACAAGAGCCGGACTCATCAAGGTCTGTGAGGCTATGGGCGCTGATCTCACCCTGTTAAACGAGGATCACGAGAACGCAGAGCCGACAGCCGACCTTCTGGTCCGCACAAGTTCCTTAAGGGGCTGCGTCATCGAGGGCGATATCATCCCGACTCTCATCGACGAGCTTCCGACCATCGCCATGATGGCATGTTTCGCCGAGGGGACCACGGTCATCCGCGATGCCGCTGAGTTAAAAGTCAAAGAATCCAACCGTATCGCCATCATGGTCGAAAACCTGCGCGCCATGGGCGCCGATGTGGAGGAGACTGAGGATGGCATGATCATCCACGGCGGAAAACCGCTCCACGGTGCCGTCGTCGACAGTCACAAGGATCACCGCATCGCCATGACCTTCGCCGTAGCTGCCCTCGCTGCGGACGGGGAGACTGAGATCATTGATGCGGACTGCGTGGATATCTCTTATCCGGCGTTTTATGAGGAGTTGGAAAAACTTACAAAATAGTAAAAAGACCCGAATCCATCTGGTACTTCTCCAGAGATGGATTCGGGTTCTTTTTATAAAAACGCAAAAAGCCGTCCATTCCAAACAGTTTTCATCTTCACACAGAACAACAAAAAAACCCTTGATTCACAAGGGTTTCATCAGTAAGCTCCCGGCCGGACTCGAACCGGCGACCTACGCATTACGAATGCGTTGCTCTACCAACTGAGCCACGGAAGCACCTTTAAAAAATGCTGCTGCATAACGCAACAGCAAGTGACCTGTCCGGGAATCGAACCCGGGTTTACGCCGTGAGAGGGCGTCGTCTTG